>Ga0256408_1000912_pt1 | contig 18042 bp, 12 predicted proteins | sample PhyAR1_FD_185998 | JGI IMG/M metagenome (GOLD analysis project Ga0256408, IMG submission 185998) | Leaf surface microbial communities from alfalfa plants in UC Gill Tract Community Farm, Albany, California, United States - DLSL A.R1 | ecosystem: Host-associated > Plants > Phyllosphere >...
TCCATATATTTGCCCTTCACAGCCCGACTAACAGTAGATTCGTGAATGGCTAAAGCTGCGGCAACTTCTTTCAATGCCATCGGCTTTAAGGGATGCTGACTATCTAAGAAAAAGGCTGGTTGGCGCCGTGCGATTTCTTGACCGACACGTAAGATGGTGTCTCCTCTTTGGAGAATCGTTTTCTGCAACCATTCAAATTCACTTTTCTTATCGCGAATATAGGCTTGTACTTCTTTATCTTTTGTCGCTTCCATCCGGTGAAAATAAGCTTCTTGGAATTGAATAGTTGGTGCACCAGCCTTAGTGGACAGTACCAACACTTGACCTTCTTTTACACGTACTTTTAAATCAGGGCGAATATAAAGCTCTTGGGTCGTTTCAAACATGCCTCCTGGCGCCGGTGACAACGTTTGAATATAATCAAAGATTTGCTGTACTTCAGCTAGTTCAATCCCAAATTTTTTAGCAATGCCGGACCATTTTCGTTTCACCAATGTATCAAACTCTTCTTCCAGCACAATGTAAGCCAAGTCAGGTGCTGAATTATCTCGTTCTGTTTGCAGCATCAAGCATTCCTGTAAGTTGCGAGCACCGATTCCAGCTGGATCTAATTGTTGCAGTAAGGTAAGTGCATCCAACATTTGCACTTCACTGGCGCCGGTTTTTTGAGCTGCTTCTGTTAACGTTAAGGTAAGATAACCGTTCACATCAATAAATTCCGCCAAAAATAAAACCAACGTGCGCAAATATGTATCGCGATAATTTAAATGAATTTGTTCAATTAAGTATTCAAATAAGGACACTTCATTATCAGGAATCTGGTTCAAATAGTTATTTTCTTCATTTTTAGCCCCAAAATTATTTCCCGATGGAAGCGCATAATCTCCATCGTAGGAATTATCTGCTTGTAACTCAATTAACGGATTTTCCAACGCTTTTGCTTCAACGAAAGCGTGTAATTCTTCACTGTTATATTGTAAAATTTGAATGGATTGTTGCAATTGTTGCGTCATGGCAAGCTTTTGGACTTGCTTTTGTTGTTGAGACAAGTGTTGTTCAAATTTCATTTTTTTTCGTCCTTCCACTTGTTTTTTTTGTTAATATCAGCTAAACTATTACTTATGCGGCGTCCTTAGTGTAGTGGATATCACGTAAGATTCCGGTTCTTGAGACGGGGGTTCGATTCCCTCAGGACGCGTTATTCAATCATAGGCATAACTATTTAATTTGAGACATTTTTCTATTGAAAATTGTCTTTTTTTTTATAGTGATTCGTCCACTTTTGAATGCTTCACTTTCTTTATTGTAGCTTATAACTCTAGTTTTTTCTATCTACAATTTGAAAATTTCTTTTCCTCATCTCCTGAATTTCTTAGAAAAAATTAGGACTTTTACATTATTATGCTAGAGTCTGATGAACGAAGAAATATCTTTGAAACTGCTTAAATCTGTTTCTCAATTTGGAAAAGTAACAAAATGTTTCATTTATCGAATATACCTTTCAAAAAGCTTAGAAACTACTACTTATTTCAAAATCTAAAACATGAGTGTAGCAAAGACAAACTGAACATGAGTCTTAAAACTTTTACTAAATATATGAAATTGTTTTTATACACTTTAATCAAATGGCAAAACTTGGATAACAATGAATTAATAGTACACTTTCCCGCTCCTGAGAACATAATTAAAAACATAAATCGATAGCACTTAGATAAACCATAACTACTGGCTAATTCCCTTCAATTAACCCAAAAATATATACTCCTTCAAAAATAAACTGCTGCAAAGGAAAAAACACCACCTAAACCTAATTAGATAATGTTTTTTAATCCTCTTTCCCACAAACAAAATCAGGAAAAACTTGAGGAACGTATCGAAAAAATCTCCCACCATCTCCGAGGATATTATTGAACCTAATGAATTAGCTCATTGCCAATAAGCCGCTAACTTACTTTCTCCAACAGCATTCACTCATCGCTTATTCCTTAAAACCAAAAGCGATTGCCGTCTTTTTTATCATAAATAACCCAAAATTTGCGCCACTTGTGCTTAGCTTTGAGAAGTATTCTTTAATGGCCAGAGAGGAATAACTTGCGTTCAACGTTTGACATGGTGCTGCCTTACAAAATAAAGCGCTCAATAGCACCCTGAAGGGCCAAGCCTTGATTTGCTTCTAAATTACTGATTTGGTATTTTTAGCTGACCAGACGGCTTTATTCGGTGTCTCTAATTTGATTTCTTGGGTTTGCAACCAGTCTTTAGGGTTTTGATTGAAGGTCTCTTGATCAAGTTCTTTGACCAACCATTGTTTTGCTTCAGAATCAAAGTATAATGTAACAATTGCATTTTTGTCGTCATTGACTAATTCATTTTTAACGGTTGTTTCTTTTGTTAATTTTAGCGAAAAACGTTTATCCAAATACAAATCAAAAGTAACTTCCGGCTCTTGGCCGCCACGAATTTTTAATGAGTCAACACTTAAAATAAACTTTTGGAATTCTTGAGTAACTTCTTCGGTATAAGGACGAATTTCATCATAAACGTATTGAACGGCAGTGCGATTATCCTCTGTCGTCGGAGCTAATGAAGAAAAGTTTAAATTGTCTTGTAAACACTCATTATAACTAGTGTAGAAATTGACAACTTGATTAAGCAAGAACTTCTGAAAATCTTTTTGTTTTAAATAAAGTTCTTCTTCAATAAATGTTTCATTCGCATTGGTTTGTGATAAGTCTATTTTTTGCTTTACCTCTGTCTTTCCGAAAGTAGGATTACTTAAAGAAAAATGCAGCGGATAGCTGCCAGCAAGTAAAGGGCCAAATTGATTTTTCTTACTATCTAATAATTTATTCTTGATAGAAGCGATAATTTTAGTAGTTTCTCCTGCTTTAATAGCGATGTAGCGCGGTTTTGCTGTAAATGTTGTTTTCTGCCACCAGCTTTGATCTGCTTGGATGGTAAATGCTTGTTTGTCTTGCAACTTAGTAGCTACTATTTTTTCAGTTAATTGCTTGGAAAAACTAGCACGAAACAATTCAAAAATATCTTTATCGATTTTTTGACCATCCGTGAATTTGCCGCAAATTTGTTTAAATGAGTGAAAATCATTCGTTTTTAGTGCCTTTGTCGCTTGCTGAATTTGATAGCCAGTTGAATTAAAGTGACGGATGCAAAGACAAAAAACAATTAAGAAAAGAATTACTATCACTAAACCTAGTGATAGTAATTTCTTTTTTAATGAGCTAGTCATTTAAACCACCCATAAAACTTGCTTTTAATTCGTTATAACCGTAATTACTGCTGGTATCTGAAGAATCAAGCGTCCATTTACCGTTTTCTTTCGTCAATTTAACTTTATAACCTTCACCTTTCATATACTCTGGTGTAGATACCGGTGCTTGATCAAATTTTGCAGGTAATTGTTGTAAGATAAATTTCTCAGCATCTTGATAAATTTTATCATAGTCAATAATTTCGTATTTTCCTTTGTTTTCACTGACGAATTTTTCAGAGATTGAGTCTGTGTCCACGTCATCAAAGTTTATCGTTTCTGGTTTTACGTAAACAGTGACTTTGCCTGGAAACATCTCAGCAATTTGGTAGGTAACTTTGGCTTTCTTTTGATTGGCAGCTTTATAAGCATCTACCACTTTGCCTACTTCACCAGCTGACGGCTCATAGTAATCAAAGTCTTTTTTTAAGTTATCAGCAAACTTTTGCTTAAAGTCTGTGTGTTCTGCCTCTAAATTGTTACTCAACGCATAAACTTCTGCTTTTTTACTGTCTTGCTTGTCTTCAGAGCTGCTGTCTTCGGTAGCCTCAGCGGCTTTTCCTAAAAATACTTGATTGACATAGGTTTCTGTCATCTTCTTCAAATCTTCTGTCGGATCTTGATATTTTTTGGGATCAATTTTCAGCTCAATGTCTTTTTCTTTTTTCTTCTCATCAAAAGTGAGTTTTGAGTAGTGAAGCTCATATTTTTTGTCTTTTTCAACTTTAAAAACAATATAGCCGTTAGCTGTTTTACCTCCGGATAACTTTTCATAAGACATTTTTTTAAAAGCACTGTCATCCGTGTAGATGCTTTCTTCGGAAATCTTATTGTCGTCTTCATCATAAAGAGCAATGTCATTGCTTGAAATATCCAGCGTATCTTTCGTATTATTCTTAATGGAAACTTCTAAAGCTAGATAACCTTCATTTTCAGAAGCGGTCTTTTCCCCCGGTAAGATATAGCTGCCTGACTTGATGCTGACAGCAGCACTTTTCGATTTGGCAGTTGTCTGACCATCAGCTGTTTTTTCGTTACCATTATTGCCGCAACCTGCTATCAGTATAACTGATGCCAACGTAATTGTACCTAACAACATTTTCTTTTTCATTTTACTTAGTCCTTTCGAGTCACTCAATCTTTTTCTATTGAGCTTCACTGCTTTTTCACAAATATAAAATCATTACCAACCAACGAGGACAAACAAACGTTCATTCGTTTACCAATTTTAAAGGCCAAAGGATTGCTTTCACCTCAGCAATTGTACTCTATAACATCTGAATGATTTATTTTAATTCCTTATTTTATTTACTTTTCTTTTTAAAATCCTTTTACTTCTTTAAACTACCCTATATAGCTACCAACTATTTTTGCTTACTCAGATTATCAAACTCCCTTTTTAAATTTATTTAACATCATTCATAAAGAGCAGTCCCTTTATGCACTACTGTGACTTTTTCGCTACAAAAGTAATGGTATTCACTCAACTATTCATGCTCCTGAGATTGGTTCTAAATTGACAAAAGTCTTAAAAAAGTCAGTTGCAGTGTAGCTTACTTACAGTACCATTGATCGTAAAAAAGTGCCTTTAAAACTTAAAAGCGCGTTTCCTCATAATCATATTCTAATAATTACCTTGCCCTCTTGGTTACAAGTATAAGTATAACGTACTCTTTTCATAAATTCTACATTTTTTAAAAATATAATCCGGCAATAATTATAAAATTATAATTATTTTATTTTTAATTTAACGTATTTTTTTAAATCTTAATTAAATTTTATGTACTTTAAAAATAATGCATTTATTTCTTCATTAATTTTTAAACTAGCGCTTTAAACATCGGTAACGAATACCTCCTAACTATCAGATCAAAGACAATATAGATGCTTGCAATATTAAAAGCTACCTGTCAGTAAGTCGGTGCTGATGATTCTACTTGAATATATTTGACTCCGGAATTTTATTGAATATTTTTTACTCAGGTTGCTTCTCATCACTTAGTTTCTCAACGTTTGAAAATTTTAGTCAATCTACTTATACACTTTTCATAAAAAAGAACCGATAGTAAGCGTGCCAGTATTAAAGTGTTTGTAAACCAAATTACCCCCTGTTTTAATCAACTTGGTTAGAGTTGTATGCTTCATTCTTATAGTTTCACTGCTGTCATATAATCATTTTATTTTTTTCCGAATGATCTGCTGCATAAGTGATTATTTAACAGCACAAAAAAGGAGTAGCAACTAGTCATTTAGACTGGGTCTACTCCCTGAAAACTTAAAGCTTAAAAGTGACGCGTCCCTCAGGCTTGCCTGCGCTTATCTATCGTATGTTATTTGACTTGGTATTCATTTTTTCATAAATGACCAATGATTATTCCAGTAAGCAATTTTTTCCTTGCCGGTTTCTATATCTTTATATTTCACAGAAACGTGATTACGAATTTCGCTGACGGGAATTTCCAAAGTTAGAGAGTCTGTGACACGTTGTTTTTTCACAGTAAAGTCTTGATAGTGAGTACCGTCAATATAAACTGCTAATTTTTCAACATTTGAGTAATAAATTCGCAGCTGCTGATTAACAACCGACAAATAGACGTCTTCTCCCAGAGTTGCTCGCGTTCCTGTCACAATATCAATAGAAGCTGAATTTTGTAAAATTACACGAGCGGGACTAGGATCTGGCGGCCCTGGAATAAACGGGTCTTCAATAGCAATAGGCGATTCCGCTCTCACTGTACCTACGGTCTGTAAGGTAGTAAGACCTTCCGGTACTGCTTCTACTTTCGCTGTCACGGTGAAGGTTATGCTTTCACCAGGGGCTAAGTCATTTTTCAATTTAATTTTAAATTCAGCATCAGAACTATTGACAGCAGCAATTTCAGCGTGTTTTGTTAGTTGCTCTAAACGATAGTAAGATAAATATTCGGATTTGCTCAAAATCACCTCAAGATTTTTTACGGGATCTTTACCGGAACCGTGGGCATCACCACTTGTAATCGTTATGCGAAAATCAAATTGATTGCCATGTGAGATCATCGGTTTGCCGTTTTGATCACGATCAAAACTTTGGGGTATCTCCAAGCGAATTGTAGGTGCAGAAGGCGTAACCGAGCTAAGCTCTAGAAGGACTGCAGGCGTAAAGCGAGCATCACCCACTGCATCGTGATACTCACAATTGGCTTCACCGTTCACTATAGACGGCGAAAGATTACCCAGTTTGTTATTAGGTTCCATAGACAGCGTAGACGGTGCTGTACCTAAAATTTCCGGCTCACCGATTACCGTATCTTTAGCAAAGATTTCCACCGATTGATCTGCTGCTACGTCTAAATATGCCGGTAAATCAAACGCCCATTTTTTTATCGTAGAACCTTCTGTTTGGCTTTCTGACGCTGCCGTTACTTTCACGAAATTATTACCGTCACTGTGAGTTAAGTAGCCGCGAGCTGTTTTAACAAAGATATACACTTCGTCTTGTAATCGTTGATCACGGGCATCGAATAAATCAACCGTTCCTTTGATTTGTTTGATGGCGTCGGTTGCAGCTTGCGTTTCGACTACTAGACTTGACGGCGGCGTTACATCTTGAACCATTACTTTCTTGATTTTAATATCCTCCGGTAAAGAAATAATATTATTTTTGTATTCAAGGTTGAGATGATCTCCTCGAATAACCTGTAGTACATTAACTGTTTCACCTGTTTGTAAAAATTCAGCTAATTTCCAATCAAAAATTCCACCGCGAGCTGGTTCACCATAAATAGAGACGCCCGGCAGTCTATCATTTTTACCGTGAGTAGCAACCCATTGACGAGCTTTCTCCTGACCTTTGACATCTACCAGCTGTAATTCCACCCAGACTTCTTGCTCCCAAGCTTCTCGAGTACTGCCATCTAATTTGTATGGTACCACTACTTGACCATATACATGCTTATCAGCATTTGTAGGTAGATGCAGCTCGCTTACAATTGGTCGATAGTTATTCCCGTTAATACGTGTATAGGCGCTACCTCCTTTAAACGTTTGTGCATTAAACTCTTGAGCCTGATCGGTAGAAGCAATTGTATTAAAATTAGCGTGAGACAATGTATATTCTAAGGAATTCCAAAATGCATCAGGATTGCCATTGACATCAATTCCTTTTCGCTTCTCCCAAACTGCTAAACCGATTCCTTTGGAAACAAATAATTGATCGTTGTTTCCCCCGGTAGCAAATACTTGACCACCATTCGCACGATTATTACAAAAATCATAAAAAGTCGGATGATCTATTGTAACCTGTGTTTTTCCATGACCTTGAATAATTCCACGATTGGCACTAGCAGTTTGTCCTTCCAAAGATAATATAGCTGCTTGTCCAACATTAAATACAAAATTACCTGATACCGATTCTAGTGCGGGACCTTTATCAGCATAAACATTAATCGAGCTTTGAGCACCCTCTGAAGTAAAGGATGACGTACCACCGCCATCAACCGTGAATTGAATGCCTTGGCGACCACCGGTATCGCCGCCATCACTTGCCTTACCGCTAGAATCTTCATTACGCACATTCAACTTGCCACCACTTTCAATGATAAAGCGATTGTCTTTACCATACATGCGAATTGCAGCAGCTACTCCGCTTTTTTTAATAACATTTAACTCAGCGTTATTAGAAACATTTATCGTTTGGTTTCCCACCAGACGCATTCGAAAAGCACTGCAGAAATTGTGTGCCTCTCCTTCTGCTTTAAGTGTAACTTTAGCGTTCCCGTCTATGTTAAAAATACCATCCCCCGAAACCTGATTTACAAAAGCTGAAGTTGATTTGTTATCGCTCGCCTTAACAGCTGCTGTAACACTTAAACTGGCACCACGTAAAACCTCCGTACGAGAATACTTACCTTTTGCAGTATCTCGCTTCCCTTGAATAGTAACTACGCCGCCATCAGCACCATAATAGGTTCCTTTTGAAGAACATTCAAGCGCTGTTCCACCATCACTAACTTCAAAAATTACTTCATTTGTAGCTCCCTCCGAATTCATCCAAATCGCTTGTTTATCTGCACTAAACAGCTTTACTTTGGAACCCTTATTAACAACCAATGAAGTAGAAATATTATTGTTTTCAGGATTCAGTCGCAATACTGCCCCATCTCTTGCAACGCTAAGCTCCACTTCCGCTCCATCAGTAATTAAAATGTTAGTGGCATTTACTGCGCCACCGAGTGAGTGAGATGAAAAACTTTTTTGATTCCAATAAAAGGTCCCACGAACCTCTAGCTTTCCTTGTGGTAAGTAAAGAAACGAGGTAAGCATATTGCCTATGACATTGTAGACTTTTACAGTCCAAAAGTTAGATACAGCCTTATTATCACAATGGATAAAAGCGTTGGCACTGCTATATCCTTCTGAATAAACGATATTTAAATTTTTGATTTCAAAAATAGCTGGTACATTATTCGTGCTTTTTAAATTAAAAGTACCGCCTGATAAGCCCTGCTTTGCTACCAGTTTTAAAGAATACCCTTTACCGTCAATTACAAGTGAACGTTTTAAAGTAAGATTGTTATCATAACTATGGCTTATATCAGCACCAAACTCAATTTTAGTGACACTTTCATCTTCAAATGCTTGGAGAAGCTGAATGTCATTATAAACAATCGCTGTTTTATCAACTACAGTTTGATAGTCGTTATTCAAAGAAAGGAACGCATTAGAAAAAGAACCATTCAAATTAGACATTTTAAGTAAATTGGTCTCTGAGCCAGAAACTGCTGTTTTTCTCTCTTTTTCTTTTGTCTGTTCAGAGCGGGCGATTCTTTTCTTTCCAATTATTTTACCGGCACGTGACAAACAAATATTTGTGGTCTGTTCTTCCGGTAATAGGATTGGCAAAGTTAACTTAACTTTTTTATTATCTGCTTTAATTTTTAAGCGGATCCCTGATTCCGTTTCTGTAGCTGGAGGTAAAATATCCACTGAATTAGACTGAAAGTTTTCCAACATTTCCATTGAAATCAACTGCTTATCATCAGCTTGTAAGGTTATTTCTTCGTTTTTTGGATGATCTACCCTGATTATTATTTGATATTTACCAGTTGCTTCATCAAAAGTACCAGTTAATTGATAGTAGTTCTTGTCTAATCCAACCTTTATAATAAAGATCGTCAGTATAATCAGGACGAGACTTAAAACAAAACAGCTTCTTTTAATTATTAACGGAGATAATCGTTGTTTTTTTTTCATCTTTCTCTCCCCTTCATTGATAGTTAGCTATTTTTCAGATAGCGCTTTACCCGTTTCATAACTTGATAAGTAATAGAGTCGAGCTACGAGACTTGCCGAGCAAGAGACCGTCTCTCCTTCACTAGCACTTAGACGATAATCTACTGTTTGGATAGTTAAAAAACGCTCCAGTTTTTCCAAGCGATCGATAAACTTCAAGAGATTCGCTTTGTTGTTGCTAAGAATTTCCATACTGATATCAACTGATCGAAATTGCTTCGATAAAGAGGGTTCAATTGAATTCGCCCCTTCTGTCGTTGTATCAGAAGTAGCTCCATCGTTTTGAGCTTGTGGATAAATAACCTGATCATTGAAACTGAAAGATTTAAAGGTTAATGATAACTCCTGTTCCAATTTGTTTAACTGAGCAAAGTAAGCTTCTAGTGTAATGCCGTTAGGAATTTGCGGAAGCTCTTTGACAGCTGCTGATTCCAATAAATCTGGTTTTGACTGAAGTTGGCCTAACTCCTGGTTAATTTTTTGACTTTCTTCCTTTAAGGTAGTCAACTGACCTTTATAACCAAGAACTTGTTTGCGTTTAGGATCAATCAAGGCCAGCCACAGCGACAGCAATAATCCTAAAATCGCTATGGCAATAACTGTGATGGCAAACATATGTTTTTTGGTGAAATAAACTTTAGTCATGGCTGGCCTCCTTTATAGTAGATTTTGGTGCTTTTTCCTTAATCAAACGCAAAGTGATTTCTGCTTGTGCAGGCGGTTCTTCGTTGTAAATTCCCTTATATTGCACATCGTAAACCCACTCAATGGATTCAAGGGATAATTTCAATTTGATGATATTTTCATAAATTGAACCTTTTACAACCAAGGAAATCGACGGAAAAAGTGCTGAGCCATCTTGTCCTCGACCATCTCCAACAGCTGTATCCCCTTGTCCATCTGGAATAACTACCGTATAAGAAAGAATCGTTGTGCCTACGGCTGCTGCTTTTTGTTCCAATGTCGTCATAATCGGATTAACTAAAAAGATTTCTTTTTTTTGATTAAAAAGAAATGTTTGCAACTCTTCTGACTTAGAGGCTGACATCTTCGCTACTTCCTGTTCCAACAAGCGATTTTCAACTGTAGAAGTATTGATATCATTCAGATATTTTTTAGCTTGAATTTGATAAATAAAGAAACCACCCAATCCTAAGGCAATTGTACACACCAAAGCGATGATCGAACAAAATAAAATTACTTCAAAGGCTCGATTACGGATAAATTTATTAGGTAATAAGTTAATATTCATGGTTTTACACCTCTTTTGAAGCTAAGCCGGCCGCTAATAAGAAGCGGTTAGGCAGCCTTTTTTTCATTTTTTCATTCACTCTAGGCGATAATGATTTAACTGGCAAATCAATACGAGCAGCAAAAAGATCAATGACTTCTTTTTTCAATAATGGATGTCCACCAACTACATAAATTTTAGCTAAATCACAGTCTGGTGAAAGATCTTGTAAAAAATATTGAATTAAATCGTTCGTCGTTGTAGCCAGCTTTTTCAGCGCTTCAATTTCAGTGCTCTCACGAAAATCAACCTGCACTGTCTGTTCTGTTTCCATAAATTTCCAATTCACTTGATTGTAGTCTTCATATTGAGTATAAGTAGGCACTAATTCTTCAAAGAATGTGATATTTGCTACGCCCGCATCTAACTCCACCAAAACAAAGTTTTCGGTCCAATTGATCTGTTTATGGCAAATTCGTGTATAAGCCAAAGCGCTACAATCTACCCCCACAAGTTTTAAGCCGGCTTTTTGTAGTACATCTCCCAACTCAATTAAAATCGGCTCTGAGGTTACAATAACCGGAACTTTCCCGTTAACAGCAAAACGATTTCTCTGGATCACCATTGATTGTCCTGCCTGTTTTTTCCCTTTTGTTTTACGGCTTTGCTGCGGCTTTTTGTTTTTTGAAGGTTCCAGTATTAGCACGTCGAAAATCGGATTTTCAAAAGGTAAAGATATTGACTCTCCCAGCTCTAAATAGATATATTCTCGAATTTCTTTTTCCGTCTTCATATTTCCTAAAGGAATTTGTCGGATTAACAAGCGTGAATTCAATGCTGTTAGCACTACGTTAAAACTCTGCATTTTTAAACGTTTGCTAATTTCACGAAATGCAGAAACTAAACTTTCCGCTTGGCGTAACTTGTCATCTTTAAAAATTGTTCCATTGATGACTAGCTCACCATAGATGAATTTTCCACCTTTTTGAGTACAATAACGAATACAATTTTTTTGAATGTCAATTCCAACTATCTTTTGCATCTTCGTTTTACTAAACATACTTTTTCCTACCTTCATTTTTAAACTTATCTTTGCCTCAGTCTCATTACAATTAGGGTAACCCAGCTGCCATAAAATAGACAATTCCCGTTCCAATAGCAATAAACGGGCCAAAAGGGATAAATTTTTGCATCTTTCCGCTAAAGATAAAACGGGCAATATAAAATAACAACGCAATAAGCGAAGCCACAAACAACGTGATCAGGACTTGAATAGGTCCTATGTATACACCTAAAACAGCAAAGAGTTTGATATCGCCACCACCCATCCCTTTTTTACTAGCTGCTCCCAGTAAAAACAAAGGAAGAAACCCGGCAAAAAAACCAGCGAGTGGATACCACCAAAGATCATTCTGAGGAATCAGTAAGCGAAGGAAGATTCCCCCTACAAAAAAAGGACCAACTATTTTATTGGGAATCAATTGGTACAAAAAATCGGTCGCACTAATAATCAACAATAATGCCGTCAAGCTCCAAGCAATCAACATTTCTCGTTGTCCCCAAAAAAGCCAAGTTGAAAAAGCAAATAAACAACCGCAAAGCAGCTCAAAAATAAGAGTGCTAATCGAAATTTTCTCCTGACAATATTTGCATTTTCCTCTGGCAATTAGATAGGATACTAATGGAATCAATTGCAAAGCTGACAGCGGATGCTGACAGCTTTCGCAATGTGAATTTTTCAATAAAGATTCCCGTTTAGGGAGGCGATAGCCAACTACTAAAAAAAATGAGCCTAAGCATATTCCTATGATAAAGACATAACCATAAATTACTAAGTGTGGTATATTTTGTAATAGATCGTTCATCAAAAAACCTCGTTTTCTTTTCTTAGTTAGTTAGCTTAACTTTCATTTTTATTTAAAATAAATTACCACGCGTTAAGTTATTAACATCAGATTGTGTAAGCTCTGACGTTGTTGAAGTTGTTGTACCTGAGGTTGCTGAAGCAACTAAAGCTTTAGATGTTTTCTGTCCCGCTTTTAATGCTCCTGCTGGAACATTGATTGTCATAGTTCCATTAGACTGAATGGTAAATTTAACAGATGTAAGTTTATCCTTCTGCCAACCAGCAGTACTTTCGTACAATCCTGCTTCTTTTAGATCTGCTAAAGAAAATTGAGTTGGAGTAGTTTGCCCCTCTCCTAATGTAGGATTAGATGAACGGTATAACACTGCAGCATTAAACGCTTGTTGTATATCCGCTACTCGTGCATCTTCACGCGAATTTTGAATGATTCTTCCGATGCCCAAGACACCGATACCTGAAATAATTACCAAAATTACCACTACCGCTAACAGTTCAACAAGTGACAAACCGTTTTCGTCTTTCAGTAAAGCTTTCACGCGATTTTCTTTTTTTACTTCTTCATTGTGTAAAACCAAATCTAACATAATTTTTCCCCCTAGTTTATTGATAAATTAATAATTTCTAGTTGACTTACATTTTTTATAGTTGTAAAGGAACAGCTATTTGTCTTACTATTTTCAATACGCTTTATTTAAAAAATATTGACGCAAAATAAAATTTCTAATTAACTAAACAGCGCTAAGTACATTTGTAATTGGCTATAAAACAGTTCACTCACTATACCTTTACTTGCATTGATGAAGTTTAACTATTATTTTATCTGAAGCCAACTTGCCACTTTTCTTCATTGCTCTTCACTTTTCAAAAAATATAAAATAAATAATATATTACAGTAATTATCAAAAAGTCTAAAAGTTATTCAGCTATGGTAAGGGTTGCTTACATATACTCGCAGTTACAGATGATTGAAATCTTATAATTTTATTGCAATAAACACAAAATCTTAGCTCTTAATACTATGGATCCTTTAATTTTAGAAGTCAACTATTGCAAAATATTGTTACAGGATACAAACTTTATAATTATTACAAGATTTAACAGTTGAATGTTTAAGGGTCATAATAGCTACCCTTATTCTTTTTCTTACTCTTTAACATGAATGCTCTCCCCTCCTTTCAAGCAAACTATTTATAGTTAACAGAAATATAAAACTTCTGCTCCTATTTATTTCTTAATAAAGTTTTTCTGATTAAGTTATTAATTATAATCAATTCCTCACTTTTATATTATATAATTTATCCCCCGAACAACTGCTCTTTTGTTAGGTTTATAATAGTACTTTCGTCCAAAAAAAGTTTTTGTAGAGATTTCTTCTTCCCAGCCCTAAAACAACCTCTCTGCCAGCTCATGGTTAACCCCTTATCAGGCCATAAGATAAAGGAAATGTAACGAGGATCGACAATGCCAGACTCCGCCGGTTTTTCTACCCAATAGCCACTTTCTTCTTTTACCGGTACACCATCAAAGACCCCTTCATCCATTAAGGTTTTCACAGTGAAGTCATATTCATTGATGTAGTCATTCTTATCTTTGTTATCCAGCCAACCTTTGTAAGCACCTAAGTGCTTATTCGATGTTGAAACATATAACTTAGCAGCTTCATAGACTCTCTTCACAGTAGCAACTGCCGCATCTTCCCGCGCATTTTGAATTATTCGACCAATTCCGACAAACCCGATACCAGCAATAATCGCTAGAATCACTACTACAGCTAACAGTTCAACTAACGACAATCCTCGTTCATCTTCTATTAAATGTTTCCGAAAATTTTCAATTTTAACTCTTTTTCTATGCATAGTCAACAAAACCTCACTTTTATATCAATTACCCTTGAACAGCACTAAATAAACTGAACATCGGAATCATAACTGCTGCTACGATCAATCCAACAATAATACAAATAGCAAGTATCACAAGCGGCTCTAAAATCGTTTTTATTCGTTTTCCAGTTTCATCAACTTCTTTTTGATAAATACGACTTAAATGAGCCAACATATCTTCCAGAGCTCCAGTGCTTTCTCCAATCTGAACCATTTGGATAACGAGAATCGGAACAACTGAGCTTTTTCGAAAAACATCACTCAGCTTGCCTCCTTCTTCGATTTTCAGTTCACAATCAGCAATCACTTTACGAATAGCAAGATTAGAAACCACCTCTTTACTCATATTTAAGGCTGCAACCATTGGAACAGAACTGGACAACAAAGTAGATAAGGTTGTCATAAATAAAGAAAAAGAGTTTTTGGTTAGCAATTCTCCGAATAACGGAAGCTTTAATAAAAATGAATGATAGCTAAACAAAAAACTAGCGTTACGCTTTGCAATTTGCAAACCACCAGCTACACAGATAAGGGCACCTGCTAAATAAATCCCTTTTGTTTTTAAAAAATCACTAATCGCCATAGTTGCAACGGTAATTGCCGGTAACTTAGAATCAAAAGATTCAAATACTTCCACAAACATTGGTACAATAGTCACTAATAAAATAATACTAACAACAATAGTCAATAACACTAAGATAATAGGATAAATCATAGCCGATATAATGCCGCTACGATTTTCTGAGCGCTTTTCATAATAATCCGCCATTGCAATTAAATTCTGCTCTAAAGAGCCTGACATTTCCGCAACAGCAATAATATTGATCAACAATATTGGAAAAGCATTCGGGTGGGCCTGAAACGCTTGAGAAAGCGGTTTGCCACTATCAACATCTTCTTTCACTTCAGTCAGAATTTGTTGGAATTTTTTATTTTTCTGTTGCTCTTCCAACATTCTGGAAGCATCCAACACTGTAATCCCTGCTGAAATAAGCGTAGCAAACTGACGCAAATAGGCTACCAACAGCTTTAACCCTACTTTATCGAACAATTTAATTTCCTTATTTGCTAAGGTTTCTTCTTGTTCCACCAAGCTGGTAGGTTTGATCCGTTTCTTTTTAAGCATTTCTCGAGCTTCAGTTAAGCTATTAGCCCGCAAGCTTCCCTTGGACTTCGTTCCATAATAATCTGATCCTTGATAGCTATATAAGGCCACTTACGATTCACTTCCTTCTTCCAACAAATTATCAGCAACATCCCCATCAACGCGGCCAGTTGCTACTAGCTGCTGAAGAGAAGCTTGCATGGTGTGCATTCCTGTAGCTTTACCCATCTGTAGCATATTATTAATTTGATGTGTTTTCCCTGATCGAACTAGACTAGCAATACCTCGCGTATTCACTAGCATTTCAGTAGCTGCCACACGCCCGTTGCCAGAGATCAGCGGCAATAGTCGTTGGGATAAAATCCCAATCAGGGCTCCAGCTAACTGCGTTCGAATTTGGGCTTGCTGCTCTGCCGGAAAAACATCAACAATCCGTTCAATAGTAGTCGGAGCACTAGAGGTATGGAGCGTCCCTAGCACTAAGTGTCCGGTTTCGGCAGCTGTTAATGCAATAGAAATAGTTTCAAAGTCTCGGAGCTCTCCCACCAAAATAACATCCGGGTCCTGCCGTAAAGCAGCTCGTAAGCCATTACTGAAAGATTGTGTATCACGCCCTATTTCCCGTTGCGAGATAATACTTTTTTCATGTTTATGAATGTACTCTATAGGGTCTTCCAAAGTTAAAATGTGAGTCTTCTTCGTCTTATTCAAATAATCCAACATTGAGGCTAACGTAGTGGATTTCCCGGATCCGGTAGGTCCTGTCACTAAAAATAATCCTTGGCTTTTATGCACTAAGGTTTTTAAAATACTCGGCACGCCCAGCGAACTAAGCTCAGGAATTGCTATAGGAATTTGTCGCAATGCGATGGAGACGGTATCCATTTGACGAAAAATATTCACCCGAAAACGACACGTATCCACTAAGTCATAGGCTAAGTCAGTTTCCCCTTTTTCTTTAAATTCCTGCCATTGTCTTTGGCTGCATAACGTTTTGCCCATTGCTTCAATCTCCGCTGAGGATAAGCTAGCGGTCGCTTCAATTGGTTGTAAGTTACCATGCTTGCGGAAAATCGGAGGTACACCTTCAACTAAGTGAATATCCGAGACGTTTTCCTTAAAAGCCAGATGAAGCCAACGATCAATTCGTTCTTTTGGTGAAATGTTGTCAGAACTTGCTTGAGGAGTGGTAAATCTTTGGTCAGATTTCGATTCCTTAAGCATGGTGCCCGTAGCGGAATTAACTGGCGACAATTTGGATCCATTTATTTCTTGACTGCGGACGTTTCTGTTGATCTCCGCATTTCTAACCGTAGGCTGTTGACGTCGATTCCTCAAATTTTCGAGTGTTGGCGATGTTCGTTTGGATCGCAATGGACTCATTCTGGCGGTAATTTTATTATTTGTAGGCTCCATCTTTCTCTCCTTATTATTTCTATTCTTGCATAACTACTTTCAATACTTCATCAATTGTCGTATAGCCCGCTAAAACTTTTGATAACCCATCATCAATTAAAAAAGACATTCCAGCAGCTTGGACATGAGCCATCAGTTCTTCATTATTTGCCCCTTCTGTAATCAAACGTCGTAATTCAGGCGTAACGGTTAAAAGTTCTTGGACGGCCATTCGACCTTTATAGCCGGTGTAACTACACTTGGCACACCCTTTGCCTTTAGCCAATTGAGAAACTTCAACGCCAATTTCTGCTAAGAAGTGTCGCTCTTCATCGGTTAGTGGCTCCTTCACTTTACAAGAGCTACAAATCGTCCGAACTAAACGTTGAGCTAATACACCTTCTAAAGAGTTTGCGATTAAAAAGGTATCCACTCCCATATCCATTAGCCGATTGATAGTGCTAACTGAATCATTGGTATGCAGCGTAGATATTACTAAGTGACCCGTCATAGAAGCCCGAATAGCGATTTCAGCAGTTTCGCCATCACGAATTTCTCCTACCATCACAATATTAGGATCTTGCCTTAAAATAGAGCGAAGACCGCTGGCAAATGTCAAGCCTACGTTACTGTTGACCGCCACTTGGTTAATACCCTCTAATTGGTATTCCACCGGATCTTCAACAGTTATAATGTTGACGTTGGGTTGATTTAATTCTTGAATAGCTGCATATAACGTAGAAGATTTCCCCGAACCAGTCGGTCCAGTTACCAAAATGATGCCGTGGGGATTGCGCAATAACCGTCGAAACTCCTCTAACATACCATCCGCAAAATAGAAGTCTTCCAATTTCCGAATACCACTAGAGCGATCTAAAATTCGAATAACTATTTTTTCGCCGTGAATAACTGGTAGTACTGAAACCCGTAAGTCTACAACATGTCTGCCATTTTTTATCATCGCTCGCCCATCCTGAGGTACCCGGGTTTCCGTAATGTCTAACGAAGAAATAATTTTCAAAC
>Ga0256408_1000916_pt1 | contig 17952 bp, 16 predicted proteins | sample PhyAR1_FD_185998 | JGI IMG/M metagenome (GOLD analysis project Ga0256408, IMG submission 185998) | Leaf surface microbial communities from alfalfa plants in UC Gill Tract Community Farm, Albany, California, United States - DLSL A.R1 | ecosystem: Host-associated > Plants > Phyllosphere >...
GCCGGTGCCATCGTAATAGGCAGCGATCTGCTTCATGTCTTCGTGGCTGAGGCCATCGGGGTGGAACTCGTCGCCGCAGATCCGCATGCCCACGCAGAAGTCGTCGCCCACTTCGGCACGCACGGCCTTGAGCACTTCCAGGCCGAACTTCATGCGGCCTTCGAAGCTGCCGCCCCACTCGTCGGTACGCTTGTTGACGCGCGGGCTCCAGAACTGGTCGATCATGTGCTGGTGCACCGCCGACAGCTCGACGCCATCGAGGCCACCTTCCTTGGCGCGGCGGGCTGCCTGCGCGTAGTTGCCGATCACACGCCAGATCTCTTCCACCTCGATGGTCTTGCAGGTGGCACGGTGCACCGGTTCGCGGATGCCCGAGGGCGACATCAGGGTCGGCCAGTTGAAACCATCCCAGCGCGAGCGACGCCCCATGTGGGTAATCTGAATCATGATCTTGGCGCCATGCTTGTGCATGGCGTCGGCCAGGTTCTGGAAGTGCGGAATGATACGGTCGGTGGACAGGTTGACCGACGACCACCATTCCTGCGGGCTGTCGATGGCCACCACGGACGAGCCGCCGCAGATGGCCAGGCCGATGCCGCCCTTGGCCTTTTCTTCGTAATACTTCACATAGCGGTCGGTCGTCATGCCGCCGTCAGTGGCGTAGACCTCGGCGTGCGCGGTGCTGAGCACGCGGTTGCGGACGGTCAGTTTGCCGATCTGGATCGGCTGGAACATTGCTTCGAATGCCATGACGCTATCTCCGGCTTACAACGGCTTCGTTACGAACAGGCCATCTTCGTGGCCTTCTTCCGACCCACCGTACACCTGCTCGGCAACGGTGCGGATCGAGCTGCCGCGGGCAGCGAGAATCTGGTCCATGGCACCGGCGAACCAGCCAGTGAACATGTAGTCGACCTTGCGGCCGCACTTGCCATAGACGTAGACGAAGGCCGAGTGCTTGAGCTTGACGCTGCACGTGCCCTTGTCCAGGTCGATGTCCTGGATCTCGAACAGCCCCCAGCCACGCTGGCTCAGGCGCTTCATGTAGTGCTCGAAGACCGCGACCCCTTCCAGGCCATGGCACTCGGCTTCTTTCTCGCACCAGTGCCACGCCGACTTGTAGCCCGCCTTGTAGAGAATGTCGGCGTACTTGTCGGCGCCCAGGACTTCTTCGATGCCCATGTGGTTGTTGACGAAGAAATGGCGTGGCACGTACAGCATCGGCAAGGCGTCGCTGGTCCAGACACCGGTCTCGCTGTCGACTTCGATTGGCAATTGCGGGGCGATCTTGGCCATGGAAACTCAACTCCAGAAAAAATTTTTATTGGGTAGCCCCGGCGTTGCTGGCAGGGGCTCGAAGCTTGAGAGCGGCTTATTCGCCCCAGACGTCTTTCAATACGTTGACCCAGTTCTCGCCCATGATCTTGCGAACCACGCGCTCGGAGTGGCCACGCTTGAGCAAGGTTTCGGTGAGGTTGGGGAACTCGCCCACGGTGCGAATGCCCAGCGGGTTGATGATCTTGCCGAAGTTGGTCAGGCGACGGGCGTAGCCCTTGTCGTGGGTGAGGTATTCGAAGAATTCCTTGCCGTGACCCTGGGTGAAGTCGGTGCCGATGCCGATGGCATCTTCACCTACGATGTTCATGGTGTACTCGATGGCCTCGGCATAGTCGTCGATGGTCGAGTCGATACCCTTGGCCAGGAACGGTGCAAACATGGTCACGCCAACGAAACCACCGTGGTCGGCGATGAACTTCAGTTCTTCATCGGACTTGTTGCGCGGGTGCTCTTTAAGGCCCGATGGCAGGCAGTGGGAGTAGCACACCGGCTTTTTCGATTCGAGGATGACTTCCTCGGAGGTTTTGGAGCCGACGTGGGACAAGTCGCACATGATGCCGACGCGATTCATTTCGGCAACGATTTCGCGACCAAAGCCCGACAGGCCGCCGTCACGCTCGTAGCAGCCGGTGCCTACCAGGTTCTGGGTGTTGTAACACATCTGCACGATGCCCACGCCCAGCTGCTTGAACACCTCCACATAACCGATCTGGTCTTCGAAGGCATGGGCGTTCTGGAAGCCGAAGAGGATACCGGTCTTGCCCAGTTCCTTGGCCTTGCGAATGTCGGCCGTGGTGCGCACGGGCATCACCAGGTCGCTGTTCTCGCGGATCAGTTTCTGGCTTGCAGCGATCTGGTCGACGGTTGCCTTGAAACCTTCCCAAACCGACACGGTGCAGTTGGCGGCGGTAAGGCCTCCTTTGCGCATATCTTCGAACAGCTCGCGGTTCCACTTGGCGATGATCAGGCCATCGATGACGATGCTGTCGGCGTGTAATTCGGCTGGGCTCATCAGGCGTCCCCTTTTATTGAATGGGCTGGCGCCAAACCTTGTGCCGGCGCTTTGGGGCCAGCATATGCCTGTGCCCCGAGGCGCCCCGATGCAAAAACGACAGGGGGTTTGCCGAAAGCGTCAATGCGCGACAAGCCGCCCTCTGGCGCGGCCTGCGGCGATGAGACACAGTCTCGATAACGACCATCGAGGGCCCTTTGATGAACAATCTGCCCAGGTGATACCGTACGCGCCGAGAGTACGCGAGAATCGTCAGGATTCGTCAGCCGGTGGAGGAAACAACGAATGAAAGCGATGGCAGGGATGGTACTGCTGGCCGTGGTGGCGGCAGCCCAGGCCGGTGAGGAAGAAAATACCCCGTGCGACAACGTCGAGACCGAGGCGCAAGCCCACGCCTGCGCAGCGTTTAACAAGCAAGCCTCCGAACGGGAGCTGAAATCGGCCTATGACGAACTTCTCCAGCGCGTTCATGACGCGTTCGACGACAAAGGCAGCGTTGCAGCAACAATGATCGAGCGCTTGAAGCAGGCTCAGGGGCTGTGGACGCAGCTTCGCGATGCCGATTGCAAGGTGGAAACCCTCACCCTGCCGACCAACGGCAAAGCTTACCAGGCCGCCTGGGACACCTGCGTGGCGCAACGCACCGATGATCGGTCCGAGTACCTGCAATCGATTCTGCAACAGTAGCGCGAGACTGCCTGGTCAGGAAAAGTTTGCGGCTTATTCATCGCACCAACCTCAAGCTCCACGTGTGGGCAACGACATTTTGCAGGGCTAATTCGGCGGTGACGGCTTCACGACCCTTCGCTCCTCGCGCGGGCAGCGCCCGAAGCGGCGCTTGTAACGTCGGGTGAAGTACGACGGCAGTTCAAAACCGCATGCCACGCTGACCTGGGTGATCGTCATCTGGGTTTGGCGCAACAACTGGCAAGCCTTGTCCAGGCGCAGGCCGAGGTAAAAGCCGCTGGGGGTGTCGTTGAGGTGCAACCTGAACAGGCGCTCCATCTGGCGACGGGTGATCATCGCGCGCGCGGCCAGTTCCGTTGTGCCAAGGGGGTGTTCGGTGTGCTTTTCCATCTCACCGATCACCTGCACCAGCTTGCGGTTGCTGATGCCATAGCGTGCAGCGATCTGCATGCGTTGATGATCTTGGCGCGGTCGAATACGGCTCAACACGAACTGCTCGGAAACCTGCACGGCGAGCTCGGCGCCATGGGCCTGGGCAATCAGATCGAGCATCAAGTCGATTGAAGCGGTGCCGCCCGCACAGGTAATGCGTTGCCGGTCAATTTCGAACAGCTCCTGGGTGGCCTGCAGGCTGGGGTAGTTTTCCCTGAACGCATCCAGCGCCTCCCAGTGTACGGTCGCACGATGGCCATCGAGCAAGCCTGCCTCGGCCAGCACCACAGCACCCGTATCGATCCCGCCTAGCATGCCACCCTCGTGAGCCAGGCGTCGCAGGCTTTGCTGGAGCTTGGGGGCGTAGCAGCGCAGGGGTTCGAAGCCTGCCACGATCAGCAACGTACCGCAGGGCGTTTGCGCACCCAGCGCTGCGTCGGCATTGACCGACATGCCATTGCTGGCGTTCACGGCGCTCCCATCCAGGCTCAACACCTGCCAGTGGTACGCCTGGGCTTTGAACCTATTGGCCACGCGCAGGGGCTCCAGGGCACTGATGAACCCCATGGCCGAGAAACCGGGCAATAACAGGAAGTGGATGATCTGCGCCATGGCGTGCTCCAGCGAACAGGTCGCCTGCGTGCAAATGTTGGTCGCCGGCGTGCGATTTTCAATAGTGCCACCAGCGTAGCGTGTTCACACGGTCCGCAGAGACCGCCACCATAACAATCTGTACTGCCGATGGAGAGCCACCATGCACAGCTTGATCCGCCGCAGCCTGTTGACCTTGGCCCTGACCAGCCTTGTTACCCCCTCGCTTTACGCAGCCGATGCCGCTGCCTGCAAGAATGTCCGTCTGGGCGTGGTCAACTGGACCGATGTGATCGCGACAAGCGCCATCGCTCAGGCATTGTTCGATGGCCTGGGTTACACCACCAAGCAAACCAGCGCGTCGCAGCAGATCATTTTCGCTGGCATTCGCGACAAACGCCTGGACATGTTCCTGGGGTACTGGAACCCGATTATGACCCAGACCATCACTCCCTTCATCGAGGCCGGGCAGGTCAAAGTCATGGACAAAGCCAGCCTCGAAGACGCCAGGGCCACGTTGGCAGTGCCCAGGTACCTGGCGGACAAGGGGCTGCGCACCTTCGCCGACATACACAAATTCGAGAAGGAACTGGGCGGCAAGCTCTATGGCATCGAGCCGGGTTCCGGTGCCAACACCCAAATAAAGGCCATGATCGCCAAGAACCAGTTCGGCCTGGGCAAGTTCCAGCTGGTCGAGTCCAGCGAAGCGGGCATGCTGGCCGCCGTGGACCGCGCAGTACGGCGCAAGGAAGCCGTGGTGTTCTTCGGCTGGACCCCACACCCCATGAACGTGAACATCGACATGGTTTACCTCGGCGATAGCCAGGATGCGCTCGGCCCTGACGAAGGTCGCGCGACGGTGTGGACCGTAACCGCGCCCGATTACGCAGCGCGCTGCCCCAATGCCAACCGCCTGCTGGCCAATCTGAGCTTCAGTGCCGAAGACGAGAGCCGCATGATGCAGCCACTGCTCGACCACAAGGACGCGCTGGAATCGGCGCGCCAATGGCTCAAGGATCACCCCGAGGACAAGGCCCGCTGGCTTGAGGGGGTGACCACCTTCGATGGCAAGCCGGCCGCCGACAACCTCAAGCTTACCGCCAACTGATACCACCCCATCACCAACAAGCCGGCCCCTACAGCTCCCTGCACACCGAGGTTCGTCCAGGACCTTGCAGGGGCCGGCTTGCCGGCGAAAAGCCCACAACAGATCGCACAGGATCCCTTATGAACCACGACGTCATCATCACGTGCGCCCTGACCGGCGCCGGCGACACCGCCTCGAAAAGCCATCTGGTCCCAGTCACACCCAAGCAGATCGCCGCAGCGGCCGTGGAAGCCGCCAAGGCCGGCGCCACCGTGGTGCACTGCCATGTACGCGACCCGCAGACAGGGCGCTTCAGCCGTGATGTGGCCCTGTACCGCGAAGTCATGGAGCGTATTCGCGAAGCCGACGTGGACATCATCGTAAACCTCACCGCCGGCATGGGCGGCGACCTGGAAATCGGGCCCGATGAAAACCCCATGGCATTCGGGCAGGGCACTGACCTGATCGGCCCGCTCGAACGCCTGGCCCACGTCGAGGCGTTGTTACCGGAAATCTGCACCCTGGACTGCGGCACTCTCAACTTCGGTGACGGCAATTCCATCTACGTTTCCACGCCCGCGCAACTACGCGCCGGTGCCCGGCGCATCACGGAACTGGGGGTCAAGGCAGAGCTGGAAATCTTCGATACCGGCCACCTGTAGTTCGCCAAGCAAATGATCAAAGAGGGCCTGCTCGACAACCCCTTGTTCCAGCTGTGCCTGGGAATCCCGTGGGGCGCACCCGCTGATACCACCACCATGAAAGCCATGGTCGACAACCTGCCCGCCAATGCGACCTGGGCCGGGTTTGGCATCGGCCGCATGCAGATGCCCATGGCCGCACAGGCCGTGTTGCTCGGCGGCAACGTGCGGGTCGGCCTGGAAGACAACCTGTACCTGGACCGTGGCGTACTGGCCAGCAACGGCCAGTTGGTCGATCGCGCGGTAGAGATCATTTCACGCCTGGGCGCCCGTGTGCTGAGCCCCGCCGAAGGCCGGGCAAAGATGAACCTGAACCGTCGCTGATCGCGTCTGGAGACCCGCATGACTTTCATCACTGACATCAAGACATTCGCGGCGTTAGGCAGCGGCGTGATCGGCAGCGGCTGGGTTGCACGCGCCCTTGCCCACGGGCTGGACGTGGTCGCCTGGGACCCGGCGCCAGGCGCCGAACAGGCCCTGCGCAAACGCATCGCCAACGCCTGGCCTGCCTTGGAGAAACAGGGCCTTGCGCCTGGCGCATCGCAAGCCCGACTGGCCTTTGTCGACACCGTTGAAGCGTGCGTGCGCGACGCTGATTTCATCCAGGAAAGCGCGCCTGAGCGGTTGGACCTGAAACTCGACCTGCATGCACGGATCAGCGCCGCAGCCAAACCCGATGCGATTATTGCCAGCAGCACGTCGGGCTTGTTGCCCAGCGAGTTCTACGCCTCGGCCTTCCACCCTGAGCGCTGTGTGGTGGGGCATCCTTTCAACCCGGTGTACCTGCTGCCGTTGGTCGAGATCGTCGGCGGCATGCGGACCGCGCCGCAGGCCGTCGAGGCGGCCAGCACCGTCTATACCGCCCTTGGCATGCGCCCGCTGCACGTGCGCAAGGAAGTCCCCGGTTTCATCGCCGACCGTTTGCTCGAAGCGCTGTGGCGCGAGGCGCTGCACCTGGTCAACGACGGAGTCGCCACCACCGGTGAAATCGACGACGCCATCCGCTTTGGCGCGGGCTTGCGCTGGTCGTTCATGGGCACCTTCCTGACCTATACCCTGGCCGGGGGCGATGGCGGCATGCGCCACTTCATGTCGCAATTCGGGCCGGCATTGAAGCTGCCGTGGACCTACCTTCCGGCGCCTGAGCTGACCGACAAGCTGATCGACGATGTGGTGGAAGGTACGTCGCAGCAATTGGGTGATCGCAGCATCGCCGCGCTGGAACGCTACCGGGATGACTCACTGCTGGCGGTGCTGGAAGCGGTAAAGATCAGCAAAGCCAGACACGGCATGCCGTTCAGCGAATGAGGAGAGTACGATGCCTGCACTGATCACCTATCGCACCCCAGTCAAAGCAGACTGGGTCGACTACAACGGGCATCTGCGCGATGCCTTCTATCTGTTGATCTTCAGCTATGCCACCGATGCGCTGATGGAGCAGATCGGGCTGGATGCCGACAGCCGTGGACGGAACGGTCATTCGCTGTTTACCCTGGAGGCGCACATTAACTACCTGCAGGAGGTAAAACTCGATACTGAGGTATGGGTGCAGACCCAAATCATCGGCTTTGATCAAAAACGTCTGCATGTTTATCACAGTCTGCATCGGCACGGTCTTGAAGAAATCTTGGCTGCGAGCGAACAACTGTTACTGCACGTGGACATAGCAGGTCCGAGGTCGACACCTTTTAGTTCACGAACACTGCAACGCCTGGAGCGGGTGACCGCACAGCAACGAGACGTACACAAGCCTGAGCACGTGGGCAAAACCATCCAGTTACCAAATGGCAACAATGCCCAATGACGCATGAAGGGCTGGCATAGGCCATGCCGCGGCGAGGCGGCAGGCCGTGCCAGAAACGGGCTTTTTCCTGCTACAGCGCGTAAACCTGAGTATCCATCAAGCCTTTGCCTGCTAAACGCACACAACCCTAACGGTTGGGCATTAATGCAGCGTTACGCAGGGTGCCATTGAATGGTCATTTGGGGACGATGCTCTTCTGAAACCGATGGACATTTCCATTCATATAACTACCAGATTGAGTTCTTTTAAGAGTGGGTGGAATACCCCGCGTAGAGTCGAAATTGGCGATATCAAATCTTCCTCTTACCTCTCCTTCGAAGCACAACGTACGGGTGCGGTCTTGGTTAAAAAAACACCATTTATAATTGGTGGTGATCACGTCTTGACTAAAGACCCGTGCAGATCGCGCCAAGCCTCCGCCCTTTACACAACCTGGCAGATCAGCAATGAGATGATTGGCCAAATACGTGCTGAACCCACAAATCGGTTTTTTGAAGTCAGCTGCTGCGAACAGGAGCACCCCGTGACTCCCGTACAGCGCATCAACAACTTGGCCTGCCAGCGCTCCCCCCTTGAATGTACGGACAAATCCTTGAGGCACATTGGTACTATCTATATCGACCACAACGAACTCTCGGGGAGATGACGCCCCTCCGCGATAACAGACATGCCGATCACCGGGTCCATTGTAGAAACATAATTTCTCTCCCCCCTCATACCCCCGTACCTTGAAAGAGCGTACCGCCTGGCCTGAACATTGGCTCGCAACGTTGACTGGGCTAGTGAGTCGAATACTCACTGGGCACGAACTGCCCTGGAGATTGGTTCCACTGTAGAGGGTGAGCTCGACACCCCGGAAGGGATCATAGGTATTCTCAACACGCTCTCGGTTTTCATTAATTGTGCGTGCCACATCGTGGTGTGCCATCGTTCCTATAGGCACGCCCTGATAAGAAAGCCTAGGGTTAGAAAAATAAGGTATGGACCCCCATGTGGTTACCATACGTGTGTGGAATGTCGGATTGTCACGTTTATAACCGTGATGGTAACCCCCCGATGACCCGTTCCACCCGTGGCCAGCTCCCAGCACGTGCCCCATCTCGTGAGCGAAGGCGTCAACTGCACCGACGATGAGATACCCGCCGGTAGCGGCTTCACCACCTGTACCCGGATAGGAGGTGTAAAGGGTGACCACATCGGCAGAGAAATAGTCGCGCCAGCGGCTCACCTGATTATTCAGGTCACGCCCCGGTGTTCTGAAATCTTTGAATTGCTCAACCCCGGTCTTGTCGCCCTCTGCGTAGTCTAGCTCTATGAACCCCGCGATGCTGACGGTGACCGGGACCTGTGAGTTAATCATCACCTGGTTGGCATCCTGGACTACCCTGGCTATGGTCGCGCGATAACTCGGATTCTTGGCACGTTGTTCATTGGTTGCGAAAAACAGCACGCGGATCGTGCTGGAGGCAGCGCGCGGAGCCTCGCCAGCGACAGCATATTGCTGGGGGTGCTCCAGATCAGTTGCCTGTTCAAAAGGCCGCTTGGCTTCGTCGACTTTGACCACTACATGCTGCCCGGCTCCAACATAGTGCAAATCATAAGACACGCCCTCAATGTGAATAGCGCCCGCCAGCTGCTCGCCGTCTCGCACTATCGAGATCCAGGTCAATGGGTTGAAATCAATGTCCGTGTCCGCGTTCTTCTCTAACTCAGCCACTGAGTCCCCCACCCAACCCACCATGCCCGGGGCGGGCGGATCGCTGCGCCGCAACCGAAATGTAATGGCCTTCCCTTGCGCCAACCGTACACTTAACGTTTTGGTGGCTTCGTTGATCAATGAAGCATCCACATCCACCCACTGCACCTCCTCTGTGGCGGGATCTTTCAGCACGTCATTCAATAAGCGATACGTCCGCTTGCTCTGTTTGAGGGCCTGCATGTTTTTTGGCTTAGCCATGTCAAAAAGCGGCTGAGCGGAAGAGGCGTCCACCTGTCGATCTGGTGCAGGCAGTCCTGAACACGCCGTTAAAAACAACACCATCGAAATAAACCAGGCTCTGCATTTCATCGCTCACGCTCCAAAGGCACTTGAAGCCTAATTACTGCCTGGTTTCTAGTCTCGGTAAACTGGCAAATTTATCAGGCCTGAAGATACGCCTGAACGAACGTCTAGGCCTAGGGCGCGGTTAGTTTTGTATCAGCACGCCTGCGCTGTGCGAGGCAAGAAACAAAAAAACCCCGGAAAGCCGTGAGCGTCCGGGGCCAAGAGCGAGCAACATCCACTGTGCACGAGTGAGGGTGACCAAACCCTCCGCTTCGGTAGATGACTAGAGTGTGCGCAGTTCCTGGGCAGCGGATTTAGCCGGAAACGACCTGTTCATAGCCAAAGCAGCCACCCCGCCCTTTCGAGGTTGCGAGCATGACGGCGGCGTCACAGAATCGGTCGTGATCACTGCAGCACTCTCTATGCGATAAAAGGGACAACAGCCATGATGCATGCCGATTTGATTGATCAAGACGACCTGGCGGGCCACCTGCGAGCACGCGGGTTCGAGATTCCGGCCGGTGCCAGTGCCGAGCAGGCATGTGAGGCCGTGGTACGCGGGCTCACCGAACCAAACGCGCGGGCGCTCAAGGGGATGGTCGAGCAGATGTACGCGGGCAGCGCCACCTTGTTACCGGCCGTGCGGCAGGCGATTGATAAACAGCTGCTGCCAGCCTTGGCGCAATTCAATAACCGCACCTGAGCAAACGCTGCGATGCAGGCGTGATCGTCGGCAAGCCGGCCCCTACAGGGGCCGCGCCATGCCGGCGAGTGGGTTGAGACGCCGCCCCGGACCCTTAGAGCCTCACACTGGCAAACGTCGACTCATTACGCGCCTGACTCAATGCCGCCATGGGACCGCTGTGGGGCGACAGGGTGATGGCTTGTGGAATCGGCATCATCGCCACCTGCTGGGTCGTATTGGAGCCAACACGCTCGTCGCGCGGTGGAATGCCGAAGTACTCGCGGTAACACTTGGAGAAGTGTGGCGTGGACACGAAGCCGCAGACCGACGCCACCTCGATGATCGACATCGGCGTCTGCTTGAGCAGCTGACGTGCGCGTATCAGACGCAGCTTGAGGTAGTAGCGCGAAGGCGAACAGTGCAGGTACTTCTGGAAAAGACGCTCAAGCTGCCGACGCGACACCGATACGTAGACGGCGAGCTCGTCCAGGTCGATCGGCTCCTCGAGGTTGGCTTCCATCAGCGCGACGATTTCCTGCAGTTTCGGCTGGTTGGTGCCCAGCATGTGCTTGAGCGGTACGCGCTGGTGATCCTGCTCGTTACGGATGCGCTCGTAGACGAACATCTCGGAAATGGCCGCCGACAATTCCCGACCATGATCGCGGCTGATCAAGTGCAACATCATGTCCAACGGCGCAGTGCCGCCAGAGCTGGTGAAGCGGTTGCGGTCGAGGGTGAACAGGCGGGTGCTCATGTTGACCCGTGGGTAGGCCTCCTGCATGGCCGCCAGGCACTCCCAGTGCACGCTGCAATCGAAGCCGTCGAGCAGGCCGGCACAGGCCAGTGCCCAGCTGCCGGTGCACACCGCTCCAAGGCGGCGCGATTGGCGAGCCTGGGCTTGCAGCCAGGTCACGTGCTCACGTGTCACGGTACGCTGGATACCCACACCGCCACAGACGATGACCGTGTCCATGGGGGGTGCGCTGTGCATGGCGGCATCGGGGGTGATCTGCAGGCCGTCACTGGCCCAGACCTGGCCGCCATCGACGGTCAGGGTATGCCAGCGGTACAGCTCACGGCCGGACAGCTGGTTGGCCATGCGCAGGGGCTCGACCGCCGACGCCAGGGAAATGAGCGTGAAATTGTCCAGGAGAAGAAACCCGATGGACTGGGGGGTTGTGCGGTTCTGGGTTGGATTCCCGGAGGTGTACGACGTCATCGCGATTTCTCCTCACACAAATGCAGGGTGTGCCTCAGGCGGGCACTGATTTCTTGTTATTGCCCCAGGGTCGTCCACGGGGCTTGGTTGTCTATCACTACGCAAACGCCGTGCCTGAAATTGAACAGCTATCCGAAAAAACCTGAAAACGACCTACTCAGTGATCAAAATCAGGACTTTCCTACAAGTCTGTTACAGCGCTCAAACAGGCGTTCTAGGCGGTATGCGTGTAACCCCTGAGCACTTTGGTGACATACAGTCCCCAAGTTGCCCAGAAACGACACTCTTGAGTGTCACCGACAATGCCTGCACCGATCACGACATCCGACTGACGGTAGGCATCGTCTTGCACGTTTTAAGGTCACGAGGTGGTGCTTTGCACCGTTATGATGAGCGCAGTGCCAACGCCGATCGCTCGACGATGACACTGCAGATCGAAGAAGTGCCTCAGCACTCGATGGCGCTGACGGCAAGGCCGCCGCGCGAGGTTTCCTTGTACTTGTCGTGCATGTCGGCACCTGTATCACGCATGGTGCGGATCACCTGGTCGAGGGAGATGAAATGCTCGCCATCACCGCGCAACGCCATCTGCACGGCGTTGATGGCCTTCACCGCAGCAATCGCATTGCGCTCGATGCAGGGCACCTGCACCAAACCACCTACCGGGTCGCAGGTCAGGCCCAAATTGTGTTCCAAGGCAATTTCGGCTGCGTTTTCAACCTGGGGCGGGGTAGCACCCAGTACTTGGGCAAGCCCTGCCGCGGCCATGGCACATGCCGAGCCTACCTCACCCTGACAGCCCACTTCGGCACCTGAGATCGAGGCGTTCTTCTTGCACAGGATGCCCACGGCGGCGGCTGCGAGGAAGAAATCGACCACGCTGGACTCGTCCACCTCGTCGCTGAACCGCATGTAGTAGTGCAGCACCGCCGGAATGATGCCGGCCGCGCCGTTGGTAGGCGCGGTGACCATGCGCCCGCCTGCGGCGTTCTCTTCGTTCACGGCCAAGGCGAACAAGTTGACCCACTCCATGGCGCTCATGGTCGAGCCGATCACGTTGGGCTTGCCGATCTCCTGCAGGCTGCGGTGCAGCTTGGCAGCACGGCGGCGCACGTTCAGCCCGCCCGGAAGCGTGCCTTCGTACTTGAGCCCATTGTTGACGCACTCCTGCATGGCATCCCAAAGCGTGTGCAGGCCGGCGCGAATCTCCGCCTCGCTGCGCCAGACCCGTTCATTGGCCATCATCAATTGCGACACGCTCAGGTCGTTTTGCTTGCACAGGCGCAACAGTTCAGCCGCGCTGTTGAAATCGTAAGGCAGCACGGTCTGGTCGGCGTCCAGCACGCCACTGGCGGCCTGGGCGGCATCGACCACGAAGCCACCGCCGACCGAGTAGTAGGTATCGCGGTGAATTTCGCCATGCTCGCCTTCTGCCACAAGGGTCATGGCGTTCGGGTGGTAAGGCAGGTTCTCCTCGAGCAGCAGCATGTCACGGGCCCAGATGAAGTCGATGGGCAGGCGGTTATCGAGCTTGAGCACCTGGGTTTCACGCAGGTCGGCAATACGCGGGACGATCTGGGTGGGGTCGATGGCGTCTGGCCATTCGCCCATCAGCCCCATGATGGTGGCGTTGTCGGTCCCATGGCCGATACCGGTAGCCGACAGCGAACCATACAGGCGCACCTCGATCCGCTTTACCTGTTCCAGCTCGCCGCGCTCACGCAGCCCTTGGACGAACAGGGCACCGGCACGCATGGGGCCGACGGTGTGCGAGCTGGAAGGCCCGACACCGATCTTGAACAGGTCGAACACGCTGATGGCCATTGTCGAATCACCTCTTGCTGGGCTTGTCTGTGCGCGCAATGCGCAGGGCGGGGCAGCTGCTAGGCTGAACTGCAGGCCGCCTTCAATGCACGCATCATCGGGCTTTTGCCACCCTGCTCGCCGTCTGCAACCGACGTAGTCTTGTCCAGCCGCGCCGCCTGTTTTGCAGGCCCAGCGCGCCGCTTTCCGGCGCCTTGGTGACGCAAAAAAGCGGCAGGATGGGCAGAAGAATCCATAAGCGACATTGCCCATACTGGATGCGACCCGTTGCGTACTGGATACGACTCCACCAGTAGGCGATTGCTCGGCGCTGGAGGATTATCGAAAGCGACTCGTAAAGCACGGCCACGCAACCTGCCCTCTGCAGGCCTGATCGATCGGACCCTCAGAACGTCCGACGAACCACGCGAACCCGAAGACAAAATCACAGGAGTCCACCCATGAAAGGTTCACCCTCGCTGTTGCTGGTCGCGTTGCTGTCCGCACCGGTACTGGCCCAGGCTGCAGAACCCGAGCAGTGCCAGACGGTGCGGTTTTCGGATGTCGGCTGGACCGACATCACGGTAACCACGGCCACCACCAGCGCTGTGCTCGACGCCTTGGGCTACAAGACGCACACCACCATGATCTCGGTGCCGGTGACCTACAAGTCGCTGGCGGCCGGCAAGGACCTGGACGTGTTTCTCGGCAACTGGATGCCGACCATGGAGAACGACATCAAGCAGTACCGCGACGCCGGTACGGTCGAAACCCTGCGCGCCAACCTGGAAAACGCCAAATACACGCTGGCAGTACCGCAAGCCCTGTACGACAAGGGCTTGAAGGATTTCAGCGACATTCCCAAGTTCAAGGATGAGCTAGGCGGCAAGATCTACGGGATCGAGCCGGGCAATGATGGCAACCGCACCATCCAGAGCATGATCGACAAGAACGCCTTCGGCCTGAAGGACGCCGGCTTCAAGATCGTCCAGTCCAGCGAGGCCGGCATGCTGTCCCAGGTGGATCGCTCGCAGAAACGTGGCGAAGCCATCGTGTTCCTGGGGTGGGAGCCGCACCCGATGAACACTCGGTTCAAGATGCAGTACCTGACCGGTGGGGACGAGTTCTTCGGCCCCGATTTCGGCAAGGCGACGGTGTACACCAATACCCGCAAGGGGTATGCGCAGGAATGCAGCAACGTCGGCCAACTGTTGAAGAACCTGTCGTTCGAGCTCAAGGACGAAAGCACCATGATGGGCTATGTCCTGGACGACAAGATGAAACCTGACGCCGCCGCGCGCAAATGGCTCAAGGACAATCCTGGCAAGCTGGACACCTGGCTGGCAGGCGTGACCACCGTGGATGGCAAACCTGGTCTCGAGGCGGCCAAGGCCAAGCTGACGCAATAACCGAACTACGCAGTAGCGCTACCTCGGGGCAGGACCGTGCCCGCCCCGGGTTGATTTCAATCTACGCAGGTGGAAGCTCGCTATCATGCTTATCGATCAGAAAATACCCCTGGGCCAGTACATGTCCTCGTTCGTCGAGTGGCTGACCCAGCACGGCGCGAATTATTTCGACGCCATCGCCCAAGGCCTGGAGTTCATGATCCATGGGGTCACCAGTACCCTGACCTGGTTCAACCCGCTCGTGCTCATCGCGCTATTCGCTGCCCTGGCGCACCTGATCCAGCGCAAGTGGGCATTGACCGCCTTCGTCGCAGTGTCCTTTCTGCTGATCCTCAACCTGGGCTACTGGCAGGAAACCATGGAAACCCTGGCCCAGGTCAGTTTCGCCACCGTGGTCTGCGTGGCCATCGGCGTGCCGCTGGGTATCGTCGCCGCACACAAGCCGATGTTCTACACCGCCATGCGGCCGGTGCTCGACCTGATGCAGACGGTCCCCACCTTCGTCTACCTGATCCCTACCCTTACCCTGTTCGGCCTGGGCGTGGTGCCTGGGTTGATCTCGACGGTGGTATTCGCCATCGCCGCCCCCATCCGCCTGACCTACCTGGGTATCTGCGATGTGCCCCAGGAACTGATGGACGCCGGCAAGGCTTTTGGCTGCTCGCGCCGTCAACTGCTCACCCGTATCGAACTGCCCCATGCGATGCCGAGCATCGCCGCAGGCGTCACCCAATGCATCATGCTGTCGCTGTCGATGGTGGTGATCGCCGCCCTGGTGGGCGCCGACGGCCTGGGCAAACCCGTGGTCAACGCACTGAACACCGCCGATATTTCCTTGGGCTTCGAAGCGGGCCTGGCAATCGTGCTGCTGGCGATCATGCTCGACCGTATCTGCAAGCAACCGGAGCTGCCGGCCAGGAGTGAAGCATGAGTATCATTCGATTCGAAGACGTCGACGTCATCTTCTCCAACAAGCCACGCGAAGCGCTGTCGCTGCTGGACCAGGGCAAGACCCGCGAAGAGATTCTCAAGCAGACCGGGCTTGTGGTCGGCGTCGAGAAAGCCAACCTGGACATCCAGAAAGGCGAGATCTGCGTGCTCATGGGCCTTTCCGGTTCGGGCAAGTCCAGCCTGCTGCGCTGTATCAACGGGCTGAACACCGTGAGCCGCGGCAAGCTGTTCGTGGAGCACGAAGGCAAGCACATCGATATCGCCCACTGCACCCCGGCTGAACTGAAGATGATGCGCACCAAGCGTATCGCCATGGTGTTCCAGAAGTTCGCCCTGATGCCTTGGCTCACGGTGCGCGAGAACATCAGCTTCGGCCTCGAAATGCAGGGCCGCCCCGAGAAGGAGCGTCGCAAGCTGGTCGACGAAAAGCTCGAACTGGTAGGCCTGGCACAGTGGCGCAACAAGAAGCCCGATGAATTGTCCGGCGGCATGCAACAGCGCGTCGGCCTGGCACGCGCGCTGGCCATGGATGCCGACATCCTGCTGATGGACGAACCGTTCTCGGCCCTGGACCCCTTGATTCGCCAAGGCCTTCAGGACGAATTGCTGACCCTGCAGAGCCAGCTGAACAAGACCATCGTCTTCGTCAGCCACGACCTGGACGAGGCGCTCAAGCTGGGCAGCCGGATCGCGATCATGAAGGACGGCCGGATCATCCAGTACAGCAAGCCCGAGGAAATCGTGCTCAACCCGGCCGATGAATACGTGCGCACCTTCGTGGCCCATACCAATCCGCTGAACGTACTGTGCGGACGCAGCCTGATGCGCTCGCTCGACAACTGCAAGCGCGTCAACGGCTCGGTCTGCCTGGACCCCGGTGGCGATTCGTGGCTGGACTTGGGTGAAGGCAATTCGATCAAGCGTGCACGGCAAGGCCAGAACGGGCTGGAGATGCAGAACTGGGCGCCAGGGCAGTCAGTGGAAGGCCTGAGCCGCAGGCCAACCCTGGTGCATGCCGATATCGGCATGCGTGAGGCACTGCAGATTCGCTACCAGACCGGCAACAAGCTGGTGCTGCAGGAAAACGACAAAGTCGTGGGGATTCTGGGAGACACCGAGCTTTATCACGCCTTGCTGGGCAAGAACCACGGTTGATTGCACGAGGGCCGCATTCGCGGCCCTCTTCTTTGAAGGCGGCGCGCGCTGCGGGCTGGCTTGCCTACATCTTCAGAAACGCTTTACAGGCTGCCAATTCATCAGGTTAGAATCGGTTGGCACGCGACCTGCTAGCAAACACCGAATCCGCGCTATCACGTCTTCCCTCCTCGTTGTCCCGGAGTACCTGCCTTTGGATGCCAGTACCATCAATAGCCTGTTCCTGATCGGCGCATTGCTGGTGGGGGCAAGCATCCTGGTCAGTTCGCTGTCGTCGCGGCTTGGCATCCCGATTCTGGTCATCATCCTGGCCGTCGGCATGATCGCTGGCGTGGACGGGGGTGGCATCATTTTCAACAACTACCCAACCGCCTACCTGGTGGGCAACCTCGCGCTTGCCGTGATCCTGCTCGACGGTGGTTTGCGCACGCGGGTGGCAAGCTTCCGGGTCGCCTTGTGGCCGGCGCTTTCGCTGGCAACGGTCGGGGTCATGATCACCACGGCGCTGACCGGCATGGTGGCGGCCTGGTTGTTCGACCTGAGCCTGATCCAAGGCCTGCTGATTGGCGCCATCGTGGGCTCCACCGATGCCGCAGCGGTCTTCTCACTGCTGGGCGGTAAAGGCCTGAACGAACGGGTCACCGCCACACTGGAAATCGAATCGGGTAGCAACGACCCGATGGCGGTGTTCCTCACCGTGACCCTCATCGACATGATCGCCAGTGGCCAGACCGGGCTGCACTGGAGCCTGCTGGGCCACCTGTTGCGCGAGTTCGGCATCGGCGGGTTGCTGGGGCTGGGCGGCGGCTGGGTGATGCTGCAGTTGGTCAACCGCATCAACTTGGCAGGCGGCCTTTACCCGATTCTGGTCGTGGCCGGTGGGCTGGTGGTCTTCTCGCTGACCAACGCTTTGCACGGCAGTGGTTTCCTTGCGGTCTACCTGTGCGGGCTGGTGCTGGGCAACAAGCCGATCCGCAGCCGGCACGGCATTTTGCACATGCTCGACGGCATGGCATGGCTGGCCCAGATCGGGA
>Ga0256408_1000919_pt1 | contig 17885 bp, 15 predicted proteins | sample PhyAR1_FD_185998 | JGI IMG/M metagenome (GOLD analysis project Ga0256408, IMG submission 185998) | Leaf surface microbial communities from alfalfa plants in UC Gill Tract Community Farm, Albany, California, United States - DLSL A.R1 | ecosystem: Host-associated > Plants > Phyllosphere >...
TCAACGCGCTTTTTGTCTAAGTATATTGACGAATCCAACGATCCGTTATTTTCGTTTGGACACGGTGGCAGCTACGGTACAGTAACAGCTACTTGGCAACACTGCAAAAATGAAGTTGGGATGTTAAACTTAGGGTATCAATTGACGAATCAGTCCGATCGAGCTTTAGAAACAGTTGTTCACTTTTATGTTCATGTGCCTACAGCAGCTATTGTTCAGCCTATTAAGCGATTGGTAGCAAGCCAGAGAATCAAGTTAGCAGCTGAAGAAGTTAAAGACGTTGTTTTTACTTTAGCAAAAGCAGAACTATCTTTTTACGATAACGACGGTCAGCAGCATAGCGCTACGGGGGAACTGACTTTTTATTTAAGTACCATAAATTCTGAAGCTACAATTACTATTAACATATAAGAAGGGGAAGAAGAAATGGATAAATTAGAGCAGATTTTAAGTAGTAAACTACTACCGATGTCAGAAAAATTACAAAAAAACAAGGTTTTGGCAGCATTAATGGAAGGGTTTATTCGGACAAGTCCGATTACTTTGGGGATTGCCTTTATCACGATTATTGGGAATTTTCCTTTTCCGGGTTGGATTGAATTTTTAAAAACGGCGGGAGTGTATCCCCATGTTGAAGCTCTGACAAATGGCGCAACTGGTGTATTTTCATTGTATGTTGTCTATAGCTTAGCTTTTTCCTATGCAAAACAGTTAGGGGTCAATGAACGCAATGCGTCAATTATCTCTCTAGCAAGTTTTGTGATGTTGATGCCACAACAAGTAATGACATCTGTCATGCAAGATGGCAAAGTAGTTGAACAAGCTATTGGTGCTTTGAAACTGGATTACTTAGGCGGTCAAGGATTATTTATTGGTATGTTGGTTGCATTATTAATTACACGTCTCTATGCCTTTTTATCAAAGAAAAATATTATGGTAAAATTGCCTGAAAGTGTACCGCCAATGGTAACGCAGTCATTGTCGCCTGTATTTGTAGTAACGATTATTTTCGTTCTAGTCTTTATTATTCGTGTCCTTTTTGGGTTCACTACTTCTGGTTCGATTTTCCAATTCTTTATTGATGTGATTAATGCGCCATTAAATACGTTAGTAGCAAGTCCTTTATCCATCATCATTATCATGGAATTATTGGCTGTTCTTTGGTTCTTCGGGATTCACAATGCTGTTTTGCAAGGCCCTCTGGGTGTTATCAGTTTAACGATGGTTACGGGTAATATTGCCGCTTTCCAAGCCGGTAAAGCTTTACCATATTTGATTCCGTCTGTGATTTACATGGGCATGTACGCTTCTGGTTTTATGGGTTTTGTTACATTTTTTATGATTCGTTGTAAATCAGCGAAGATGAAGCAATTAGGAAAATTATCGCTTATTCCATCCCTTTTTAACATCACTGAACCAATCATGTTTGGGATGCCGATTATTTTAAATCCGATTTTTATCATTCCCCAAGTATTTACACAATTAATTGCTGCTTTTGTGACATGGGGCTTAGTTTCTACAGTATTACCAATTTCCTTAAATCCGACCATCTCATTGTTGCCTTGGACAGCACCTGTTTTTGTTAAAATGCCTTTAGCCGGCAGTTTGAACTACACTATTTTAATGGTAATCTGTATGGCAATTGGAATTTTAATGTGGTATCCATTTATAAAAATTGCTGATAAAAGAGAGTATGAGTTAGAAATGCAACTGCAAAGCACAAATAGCAATAAAGAACAAACACTTAAAGATGAAATTCAAGCTTAATTAGGAGAGATGCCCTATGTGGACAATCGGTATCGATATCGGTGGTACATTCATTAAATCGGCTTTAGTAAAAGACACGCTTGTCAAAGAAAAAAGAGCAGTAGCAACGCCGAAAGCAGATCAACAAGCATTGCTGCAATTACTGGTAGAGTTGATTCAAGACTACCAAAAACTTGAATCAATTCAAGCCGTAGGGATAGCCGTGCCCGGAACCGTCAAAGAAGCGTCAACAGTCTTTCATGGCGGTGCAGTAGCTTATTTGAATGGAGTAAACTTAAAGCAAAAGCTTCAAGAATATATTTCACTTGATATTTTTGTAGAAAATGACGCGAAGGCTGCTGTTTTAGGAGAAGCCAGTTTTGGGAATTTACAGTCAGTTTCAGATGGAGCCGCTGTGATTTTAGGAACCGGTGTTGGGGTTGGTCTTTGGCTGGAAGGTAAAGTTAGAAAAGGTCCGCATTTTCAAGCCGGAGAAGCAAGTTTTCTAATCCACGATCAACAATTTCGTGGGGCTGAATCTTTTGTTGGTGTGAACTTATCAGCAGTGCTGCTCGTTAAGAAACTGGCGACCATTTTAAAGTGTCCCGAAGAAGGTGCTCAGGTGTTTGAACAGATGCAAACGGATCGTAATGAAGCCGCCGAACAAGCATTAGCTAGTTATTGTCAGCAGGTTGCTTTGCTGTGTTTTAATCTACAATGTTTGCTTGATCTGGAAAAAATAGTACTTGGTGGCGGGATCAGTCAACAAGCGACAGTGATTGAACGAACCCGACAATCCTATGAAACACTCAGGTCGGTTTCGCCGATTACACGTCAAACGATTCCGCATATTACGATTGAAGCAGCAAAATACCAATCAGATGCGAATTTGATCGGTATAGCGAAAGGAGCAAAAAAAGATGAAATTTCCAACTAATTTTTTATGGGGTGCTTCTACTAGTGCCTATCAAGTCGAAGGAGCTTGGAATGAAGACGGTAAGGTGGCTTCTGTTCAGGACATGAAAGAAATTCCGGCTGGCACTAGTGATTTTAAGGTGGCTGTCGATCATTATCATCGTTTTGAAGAAGACGTAAAATTATTTAAAGAACTAGGATTGAAGGCTTACCGTTTTTCCATTTCATGGAGCCGTGTCATGTCAAATGGCCAAGTCAATCCGCAAGGCTTGGCGTTTTATAAAAAGCTAATTGATTTATTGAAACAAAATGACATTGAACCGATCGCCACTGTTTTTCACTTTGACTTACCTTATGAAATTCACCAACAAGGCGGCTGGGAAAACCGTGAAACCATTCAAAAATTTGCCGACTATTGTCAAGTATTATTTGACCATTTCGGTCAGGACGTAAAATATTGGCAAACCATTAACGAGCAAAATGTGATGGCTTTAGCCGGTTCTGTTATCGGTACTAGCAATAAATCAATGAAAGAGAAGTTTCAGGAAAATCATCATATGCTCGTTGCCCAAGCTCTGGTTACAAAACAATACCACGACGGTCATTATCCTGGGTTAATCGGGCCAGCTCCTAATATTGCTAGTGTGTATGCCGCTTCTGACAAGCCTGAAGATCAACTAGCTGCGTTAAATATGAGTGCCTTAAGAAACTGGCTCTTTTTAGATGCCGCAGTTTACGGCGTTTACAATCACAATGCTTGGCATATTTTATCAAAAATTGGTGCTTGTCCGGAAGTAACGGAAGCCGATCACCAGCTTATGCAAGCAGGTACGTGTGACTATATTGCGTTCAATTACTACAATACAATGACTGTTTCTGCATATTATACAAAAGAAAACAAATTGGATCAGCAATCAGGCTTTGGCATACCCGGCTTTTTCCAAGCGACCGATAATAAAAATTTACCACTAACTGAATTTGGTTGGCCGATTGATCCAGAAGGCTTTCGCTTTACCCTGAATGAAATTTATTCCCGGTATCGGTTACCCTTGTTAATTACCAAAAATGGAATTGGTGCTAAAGATGAACTGACAGCAGACGGTCAAATTCATGACGCATATCGAATTGACTACTTGGAACAACATATTGAACAGATGCATCATGCGTTGGAAGATGGCGTGGAAATTATCGGCTATTGTCCGTGGAGTGCCATCGATTTAATCAGTACCCATGAAGGGATCCAAAAACGCTACGGCTTTATTTATGTAGACCGTACGGATGAAGATTTGAAGAGTTTAGATCGCTATAAAAAAGATAGTTTTTACTGGTATCAACAATTAATTGCTAAAAATGAACTGGAGAAGGGAGAGTAGCTGATGGTTCTTATTAAGAAATTTCCACTGGATCAAAAAGCAAACACGAGTTTAACCGTTTATTTACATGAGGAAAATCCGGAATTTCATCGGATTGAGCAACGGCCATTTGTGTTGGTGATCCCTGGCGGGGGCTATAGCTTTTGTAGCGAAAGAGAAGCTGAACCGATTGCATTAAAATTTTTAGCTAATGGCTATCATGCTGGCGTTTTACGGTATCATGTAGGTGCTAACCGAGATTTTGATTTAGCTTTACAAGATGCCGAGCAAAGTATGGCTATTATTGCTGGTTTAACAGAAGGCGCCAAAGTTGATCAAGAAAAGATTGCGGTTATTGGCTTTTCTGCTGGCGGCCATTTGGCAGCAGCAATGTCGACGCTGTCTGATAAGAAACCAAGTTTATGTATGTTGGGCTATCCAGCTATTTTGGATTCTTTTGCTCAAGTGATGCACGTCAAAGCCCCTTCATTGGCAGAATGTGTAACGGAGAAAACACCGCCAACTTTTTTATTTTCTACTTTTGAAGATAATGTTGTACCAATTGAAAATTCGCTTTTATATTTGCGAGCATTGGAAGAACATGAAGTTCCTTTTGAAACGCATATTTTTCAAAAAGGCAAGCACGGTCTATCTTTAGGTAACAAATGGAACGGAAATAGTGATGATATGGTTGATCCGCGGTTTGCTCAATGGTTTGATTTGTGTATAGAGTGGATGGAAATCAACTGGCAAGCGCAAGCAACGACTTTGGAATCGGCGGTTAGTACCGATCCTTGGCAAGCATCGTTAAAAGAACTTTTTTCTGTAAAAACAAATCAAGAATTGTTATTAACTCACTTGCCTCAGCTTACTAATCGAAGCAACTATAAAATTATTCGTAATTTGTCTTTTGCCCAACTCTGTGAGCTAGCTCCGGATAGATATCCTAAAAAACAAGTTACACAGTGGCTAGAGGCGTTGGAATGGCCAGTCCTAAAAGCGTGAGTAAGGGATATTTTGTAGAGGAAGGAAGCATAGTGAAGTGCCGGAAAATTATGCAATTGTGAAGAAAGCAGAGCGTTTTTTCTTTCTTGAAAATGGCAAAGCGCAACTGATGTTAGGCGGAGAGGTGCATAATTTTTCCGCTTCCACAGTTGCCTCCATGGCTAAAAATGTTTGGCCTTACGTTGTGGATATTGGGTTAAATACATTGCTTATTCCGGTGTATTGGGAAGATATTGAAAAAGAACCGGGCGTGTTTACCTTTGATTTAATTGATGATCATTTGGAAAATGCTGCGAAGCATCAAATTAAAGTTATTTTCTTGTGGTTTGGTTTATGGAAAAACGGCTTATCAGCTTATGTGCCTAGTTGGGTAAAAACGAACAGATCGGAATATTTTCATGTAGTGGCTCAAAATTATGAACCGATGAATTGTATTTCTCCTTTTTGTGAACAAGCCGTTACGGCAGACTGTCAAGCGTTGGCTCAGTTCAGCCAATATCTCAGTCAGCATCCATTAAAGGATCAAGTCTGCATGTTGCAGCTCCAAAATGAGGTCGGTTGTCTGACCAAGCGGGATTATTCTGCTGCCGCTCAGCATGTCTATCAAGCTGAGCTACCGTCAGCGGTTAAAAAGCTGTTTCCAGAAGCATCCGACTGGAGCGAACTGACCGATGAAGTATTTATGGCTTATGGGTTTAGCCAAGCATTAGAAAAAATGGCACAAACGGTCAAACAGTCACTAGCCTTACCGTTATTTACCAATGCTTGGGTTCAAAAAGAAGGCAAACAGCCAGGTGATTATCCTAGTGGTGGCCCAACAAAGCATGTACTGTCTATTTGGCAGGCGCTCGCTCCAAGCTTATCAGCGCTCGCGCCAGATGTATATGAAGAAAATTATCAGGAAATAATCAATGATTATCAGGTGCTGTCTCAGCCGCTTTTGATTCCTGAGACTAGAAAAGACTTGAAATACATTTCAAATAGCTTTTATGCTTTTGGCCGTGGTGCACTGCTTTATTCGCCATTTGGAATTGAAGATATCAAGAAATATGAGGTAGAAGTAATAGATGAAGATTATGAATTTTTAAAACAATTAGGGTTGGATAAAGCGGCTTTTAATCCAGCCGGTAGCCTGCCTTATTTGAAGCAATGTTACTCTATTATTGATTCTGTTACTCCGTTTTTAGTAGATGACACGATTCAGCCGATTCCTTTTAAAAAAGAAGGGACTGCCTCTTTTTGTCATGAAGATCAGGAATATCGCTTGACGGTGAAATATCTTAGCACGGAAGCAGTTGATCAATTAAATTCAGCCGGATTTTTCTTCAAATTGCAGGCTAGTTATTATTTTGTTGGTTGCAACATTGCTATTTTTCATGAAGCGGTTGATCCGCAGAGAAAGTCTGAGTTATTACAGTTGGAAGAAGGATACTTTGATAATGGGCAGTGGCAGGTGGAACGAGTGTTAAATGGGGATGAACGGTATATGCCTTATATCGGCAACCGTCCGAAAATTATCAAGCTTGCTTTGTATTCTTATGAAAGATAACAGATCGGAGGTTAATGATGAAAGTATACATTACAGATGAAACGTACAAATCAGCGACGGGGTTATTTGCAGCCGAGCCGCCGCAATTGTCAGAACTTAAAGCTTACCGCAACAGCTATGGTGCTTTTCAAGTGTTGCTTCATGATGGTAAACGCAATCACTATGTTTTAGATACACAGTTTTCCATTCCTGACTCAATCGAAACACCGATTTATCGAATTGCCATTACTTCACAGTTGCCGGTGAAGGCACAGTTTTTGGATTATTACACTGGTGCTGCTGATTTGGATTATGCCGATAAATTGTTGGAGGAAACGGCTTGCACGTATGCCGGCGATCGTTTGGCGGTACTTTATGCAGAAGTGCCGATTGCCGCTGATTGCCCAACCGGTAACTATTCTGTCCGCATTCAAGTGTACCAAGCAAATCTTACAGTGGAAGAACAATTGCTTTATGAGACAGAAATTTCCGTAACGGTTAATGACTTTGCTTTTCAAAAAAATGTTGGCGCTGATTTTAATTTAGATATTTGGCAGCAGCCTTCAAATTTAGCGCGGACTTTTCAAGTGCCGCTTTGGAGCGAACAACATTTTCAACTGGTAGAAAAAATGGCTGCCAGTCTAGCGAAGCTAGGGCAAAAAGCTGTGACGGTAATCGCCGGTGAGATTCCTTGGAAAGGTTGGTTTAATTACATTGTCAAAGATTATCCATCCAATCTTTATGAATATTCCATGATTCGGGTTTTTAAGAATGAACAACAACAAATCCGCTGTGACTTTTCTATTCTTGAAAAATATTTGCATTGCTTTTTTGAGGCTGGGATTGATCAAGAGCTCGATGTATTTGGTTTACTAGGCGTTTGGCAGCCACCATTCTTCCCGCTAAATAAAGCAGTGGAACATCCGGAAAAACTGGTTATTCGCTATCAAGAGGAAAGTAGTGGCAAGCTGGGATTTTTAACTGCAAAAGCTGATCTTGATGCGTACTTACGGCAAGTGGTTGGCTACTTTAAAGAAAAAGGTTTATGGGAAAAGGTCCGTATTTTAGCTGATGAGCCTAAAGCTCATGAAATCGAACAGTTCAAACATTCTGTGGCAGCCTTAAAAGCGGTTGAGCCGAGCTTGCAGATAAAAGTAGCCTTTGATAAGGAACCGATGTTGCAGGCCTTATTGCCGGAAATTGATTATCCGGTGACTTCTTATTATTGCACTTGTCAAAACATTGAACAATTAAATCAACAATTTCCCGGTAAAACCCAATACTATATTTGTAATTATCCCGATAAACCTAACACCTTTTTGCATAGTCCATTAGTAGAAAGCCGCATTCAAGGACTATTGGCTTACTATTTTAAAACAGATGGTCTTTTGCGATGGGCTTACACTTGTTGGCCGAAAAATGCTCGACAAGATATTCGCTATAATACAGCTTCTTTGCCAATTGGTGACTTGTGTTTAATTTATCCATCTGTTTCAGGCAATCTATTGCTTTCATTGCGGTACAAACAATTGTATCGTGGTATTGAAGACTTTGCCCTTTTAAAGCAAGCCCAGCAAATCGATCAGGAAGCAACGCAACAGTTACTGATTGAATTTCTAGGAGAAAGCGATCCATCACAGTGGATGCTCGACAGCCATAGAGCTCGTCGGGAATTATTCAACCAAGATTATCAAACTTATGAAGCTCTAAGAGAAGAATTGATTGCAATTATTACCAGTGTGGAATAATCAACAATTTAAATAATCGATAGTTGAAGGTCGGTTAGGATAGACAAGCAAGCTTTGATACATCATCATAACCTAAAACACAACAAAGCTTGTACTGCTAAAAAACATCGATTGCTTGGCTTTTAAAAGGTGAAAATAGTTGAATGAGTTAAATAAAAAAACAGAGAAAAGTAGCAATGGACTTTTCTTTGTTTTTTCGCTGGTTTGCTTTACTAATTAAATAGAGGGAACTGAATATTCCTTTACAAATTCACCTTTTTGTAGGCTTCTGGCGGAGCGGCCTTTGACTTCCTATTTTTCATAAACTTTTACGATGAAATTAGGGCCGTATTCGTACTTAATTACTCCGGCCCCTTTGGCAACAATGGTTGTATTATCTTTCGGAATTAATTGTGGATGAATTTAAGGATAGGTTCTTTGTAATCGAATCAACAAGCTGCCTAGCCTTTCAGTGCCTTGGTCATTATAATTATTTTTCCAATCTGATAATTCATAAAAACCTCTACATTCCTTTCAATGCTTATAAAGGTCTACTTGTGCTTCTGCCTTGTTAATATCTAAGGCTTGTTCTATAACGTAAGTTCTTTGGCAGGAGCAATGATTGACCGGGAAAGATATGTGTAAGGTACTGTATCAAATTTAGATGTTGTATCAGTATTTGAGAAATTGAGTTTAATTGAGCTGATAGCAGAACAGAACCAACTAAAGAATGTCCAGATGCAGTGGCTGAAATTTTAATTCTAAGCTCAAAGTAGTAGCGGAGCCAAGTGTATTTTCAGTTTATATGGTTGTAGTATCAGTGGCTAGTGTTTGCAGCTCGGATAAAACATTGGTTAATGTCTTAGTTCCTGCTGATATCCCTTGGCTTTTTTTATCAATATTTTTAATCGTAGTCCAATTTTTTTCAGGACAGCCACTAGTTAAGAAGTAAGTAGATCGCTCGCTGCAGAGAACTTTTTTTCTAAAGCTAAAATTATCACCAAAACCATAAGTGTTGAAACCACGATATTTTGACCAACCATTTTCCTAAACATACTTCACCTCTCTTTGAACATCCAATACTTCTTTTGCATTTCCCATTAGTGATATGGCGAGATATAATATCATCTCTAGCAAAATTATTGCTGTAACAAGTTTTTTTCATATCCTAGACTCCTCTTCATTATTTAACGACAACGTCATGCTGCGACTTAACATACCGTAGCAAGGCATCCCAATTTTATCAATTGATATAATAATGTTTCTTTAAAAATAATATTTTACATAAAATAAAAAGAAACTGAGTTTTGTTCAAAAATAAATAAGTTAACAGCTTAAAAGGTATTTAGTTGCATTTGCAACTATTATTTACTATAATAAAGATTATCCTAAGGAAAAAGGAGCTTTTTCCATGAAAATTCTAAGAGAAATCGGCGTGATTAGTCGGGCTTTAGACTCAATTGCCAATATTGAATTTAAAGAATGTAATTTAGCAAAAGGTCAATACCTATATTTAGTGAGAATCGTTGAACAGCCGGGTATGATTCAAGAACAGCTAGCCGATTTGATTAAAGTGGATAAAACAACTGCTTCCAGAGCTATAAAAAAATTAGCCGCTAAAGGTTTGATTGAACAGCGAACGGATACAGCCAACAAAAAAATCAAAAAATTATATCCAACTACTATCGGCATAGCCGTTAACGAATTTATTCTTAAAGAACATCGTTATTCGGAAAAAATAGCGACGAAAGGATTAAGTGCTGAGGAAGTCGAAGTATTAGCATATCTACTTACTAAGGTTAGAAAAAACATTGATAAAGACTGGCATTTTGTTAAAAAAGGGCAAACCAGAATTTATGAATAAAGGAGTGGAAATCGTGGAAAATACCCTTACCTTTGAGCATTGTACCCAAAACCAGCTAGCACTTTTACAGCAAATTAGTGTAGAAACTTATACGGATACTTTTGCCCAGTATAATTCTATTGAAAATATGCAAGCGTTTTTAGCTGATGCTTATGCTACGGAACAATTGCTAGCTGAATTGCAAAACCCCAATACAGCTTTTTTCTTTTTGAAACAAGGGCAAATGATTGTTGGTTATTTTAAAGTCAATACTGGTGCAGCCCAGTCAGAGCCAATCGGTGATGAAGCTTTTGAACTTGAACGAATTTATGTCAGAAATGGTTATAAAGGACAAGGTTTTGGTAAGCAAATGATTCAAAAAGCTGAAAGGATGGCTCGGGAATTGAAGAAAAAAACAATTTGGTTGGGCGTTTGGGAGCACAATTTGCCGGCATTGGTGTTTTATCAGCGCATGGAATTTGTTCCTTTTAGCTCACATACTTTTTACATGGGTGATGATGCTCAAAGGGATTTGTTGTTGTGGAAAAAATTAGTAGCTGAAAGGGAGGGTTAGCGATGGCAAACCTAATTGTTGATCCGGAATTTTGGGAAATTTTTCCTGCTGGACAAATCAATGTGTTGGTGGTAAAAGGAATCAAGAATCAAGCAAAAGCTGAAGAAGAACCATATTTTAAAGAGCTGTTAGCAAAAGCGGTTCATGAAGCTAAGAACTTTTTGATAGAAGAGACGTTTAGCCAAAATGATGTGATTGTACAATGGCGAAAAGCTTTTACTCAGTTTAAGACAAAAAAAGGAGCTCGTTCTTCGATTGAAGCATTATTAAAACGAGTTAGTCAGGAACGGATATTTCAACCGATTAATCCTTTAGTTGATCTCTATAATAGTGTTTCCTTAACGCATGGCGTACCTTGTGGTGGCGAAGATTTAGCCTCACTTGAAGGAGATTTACACTTAGGAAAGGCACAAGGTGGCGAAGCATTTCTACCACTTGGAACTGAAAAGTCTGCGCCTGCTTTACCTGAAGAAATTATTTATTATGATCAGGCTGGGGCTGTTTGTCGTTGCTTAAATTGGCGTGAAGCTCAACGTACGATGCTGACAGAAAAGACGAATTCAGCAGTGTTAGTGATAGAAGCAGTTTATCCTCAACAGATCGCTCGTAGTGAACAAGCAATTGAAGCTTTGAAGACGTTGGTGGAACAATACTTTCATGTGGAAAGCAGTTTGTGGAAGCTGACGAAAGCAGAACCGATAGCTGAATGGGATTAAAAGGGAATCTATAGAAAAACAGCACTGTGAGCTTGAAGCAATACTCGTAGTGCTGTTTTAGAAGGTTTTCTTTGTTTTATTTTTGGCAGCTTGCCGAGCTTCTTCTTCAATATGATCAATGGCTTTATTAAAGGTTTGCTTTAATTCCAGTTGTTTATCCGCTAAATATTCGTAATAGCTTCTGCCTTCATGATTTATATCATCAGCTAGTGACATGAATTGCCAGTGCAAATCGGTTAAATCAAGTTGATCTGTGCGTGTTAGGTAGTGAACTTGCTCCAATAAATCATCTGTTTCTCTACGAAATACTTCCAGCTGATCAGTGGCGGCATGTAATTTTTGTTGAATGCTGTGTTTCTCTTCTTCATAGTGCTCTTTTAAATTGCCAATAATTTTTATTTTTTCATACATTATTTTAGCCTCTTTTCACAGGGGAGGACAGGTGCAGCCGAGCAATCTTTTTAAAGAAAGTTTGTGCTGAGGTTGCTGCAGCACCTTGCAAACCGCCTTGTAAATTTTGCGGCAGTATGTTTTGTGTTTTGTCGTACATAGCAATTTCGGCATCTTTTAATTGTTGCGTTGAAGTTGATTTAATTGCCGTGATTTTTGGTATTTTGGCGGTTAAAATTGTTTGAAGCGCGATACGTTCTCGTTTTTGTTGCGCTTCCTGAACGCGTAAGTCAAAGATTGAAACAGCATCATCTGGATACATTATTCTTCACTCCTTTGGTTATTTTTGAAATAATTTAGCTGCTTGTTGATCGGCGTCTTTGATTTTAGTAGCCGCTTCATTTAGTTTATCGCTGGCCTCATTGAGTTGTTGGCGATAAGCTCGCGTTTGGACTTTTATTGACGCCGCTTCCACTGCATCCCAAAGCGCCTCTTTTCTAAAATCAGCAATCATCGCCTCCACTTCTGACACCGGTAAATAATGCTGAAGCGTCCAAGCTGCTGTTTCCACTTCTTGTGCTACTTGATCAATTTCAGCTTCTGCTTCATCGATAATATTGGCAACAATTGCTTGATATTCTTCGCCAAATGCTGCTGCTTGTGCTGCGACTTCGCGAACGAGGGCTTCTTGATACTGAATCTTTTGACTGCCAGACGTCGCCTGAATCTGCGTCTGTAAATAGTTAATCGTTTGTTTCCGTTGACTTTCAATCTTGGCTGTTTCAATAATGGTGACATACTCATTATAAATTGCTTTTGCTTGTGCATACGTTAGCTTGCCGTTGGCTTTGATTACTAAGCCAGCAGCACTGCTTCCTTGAGTCATCAGATAGCTTAAAACACCGAAGGCCGTAAGAACTCCAGGAATCAGCACACGCTCCAGTTCAGTTAAGGTTTGATCAATAAAAGCAGATAGTTTTTGTCCGGCTGCAAAAATTTCCGGATGATCTTTGAGTGTGGCGACTTTTAGTGTACCATCGGCATTCATTTGATATTGACCGAAGTCATGGCTAGAACCATTTTTGTCTTTCCTGTCAAAAGTGGTCGTGTAGCTTTTCGGTAATAAATAGTGGATATTGCCGATCTCATCCACCCCTTTTTGATTGCGATTCAACATGGAGACAAGGTCAAAGGGATTGACATAATAATCAATTTTTCCGGCTGCTTCTAGATGCTTAATATTCATTTGGGCTTCTTTAGACATTTTTTGAATACTCGCTCGAGCATCGGGGCCTTGGAAGAGCACGACGCGTTCAATAGCTTCAATATCACTGGCGGGTAAGTTGGCGATGGCTTGAATGGATACCATTGTACCGAGGGAATGACCGGTAATACTTATTTTAGCTTGGGGGGCTTGTTGTTTCATTTCTTTTATTTTGGTTTGAAGTGCTTTAGTGGCGAGTTGCGTTTGGGGAATGTAGGCGTCTTTTAAGGTAAATGAAGCGTTATTGCTCCACCAATCGTTTAAAGTATTAACCCCGGCGGCATCACTACCACGAGTGACAAAGTAGGCGTTTTTGGTTTTTTCATTTAATTTAGGTGTATCTGTAACAAAGTACGCATTAAACCCGGCTTTTTCATCCGTCAGCAATCCTTTATGATAAGTTGACGATGTAATTGGAGAAGCTAAAATCGGAAAAGATAGTGCTGTTTCATCCTTCACTACTTTGACTGTAGGATCAGGTTGGAGAAAGACTTTGCCATTGTTGGGAAGATTTTTTCCGCCATGGACAGTAACTTTTCCTTTAACTTTCATATCTTTGCTAAAATCATATTCAACTGAATTTCCTGATCTTAATTTTTCCCGTTTATCTAATGTTAATTCCTTAAAAGGAAAGTTGGCAGGTCTATTATTATATGCGCTTTCAGTTAAGTTAGCATAAATATTGTTAAAATTATCCAAGTTACTCATAGTTTTCTCCCCTTAAACTAAGTGGTTGTCCAAGTGTTATACTATTAAAATCAATTTCCCCATTACTATTTACATCAAAGTCTAATCGGAAGCCTGATTCTTGAATGTTATTGAACCTTCCAAATAATTGTAATGATTTCCCCGCTCCTTGAGGTGTACCGTTCCCAATTGTCCCTACTTTTACCGAAGCCCAAGCGTATTCTACGGTTTCAATTTTACTATTTTGGGACTTAATATATGCCGTCATCTCTGCTTCATGTGCTTTCAAAAAGGCAACTTGGCGTTCGTGTTCCGTTGGTTGACTCATGAAATATTTCACTCCTATTCCAATTGACAAAAATATAATTATAAATGTAAGGCTAAACATCAGATTTTTCTTGCTATTTGTCTTCATTATTTTCTACTCGCTTTTTTCTTTTATTTTAGTTTATCATAACCTAAAAGATGTACAATATGATATTTTAAATAATATATTTAGATAATAAATTAAATGTGAAAAACGAGCTTTTTCATCAATGAGTATTTTTTTAATAAGTATTTATGAGAACGGTGTATTAATAAGGTAGAAGCTAGATTTATTACCCTAGGGTTTCATAGTGTGTAGCTGTGATGAATGGGATTCTTTTTCAAGTTGGACTTGAAATGGTTGATCCTTTACTTGCTATATTGGCAAGCAAGAATGGACATCTTTCTGTTGCTGTTATTTTTGAGGGTTCTATTGCGCTTTTTCCTGATCTGTTAAATATTTTTAGCTTAGTTTGTTGAGAAATAAAAACACCGACTGTTTAGAAACTACAGTCGATGCGTTCATGTTTAACTTTTATTATGGTGTTGTGAGTTAGTCTAACTTGCCTAAAACTGGTAAAAAAAGCCGTTTAAACAGTGGGTAGCAGAGAAGATAGAAACCGAAATTTCCGCCAGCGTGCAGTAAATCAAAAAAAATGCCTTGTGAATAATAGCCCCAAAAAGAAGGAAGCTGGTAAAGCGTTGTCTCCATCAAAGAGATAACAAAACCGTATAAAATGCCACAAGCAAAAGCCAATAAAGCCTGCCAAAAGAGCTGCTTTTTGATGAAAGGTAAATGACGACTGCTGTGGAAAAGAGTTAATATTGCTGTGTAGGCGACTAGCTGACTAATCGTCCAAGTTCCCATACCTAAATAAAGATTAGTAATCAAAACACCTAATAAAGCCACAATTAAAGCTTGACTTAATGGACAAAAAAAAGCAATCAGCAAAAAAATAGCAGTCATAGGCTGAACATTGGGCAACCAAGTGAAAAGCAAACGTCCCACTACGCTAGCAGCAGTTAATAGAGATAAATAAGTTATTTTTCTTGTAGAATATTTGTTAGTAGATGCAGGCATGAACAAACTCCTTGTTGGTGTCTAATAATTGCGATCTTTTTCATCGATAATCGGTCTCATTGTACCACAAATAAAAAGAAATTCAAGATTGAATTATACATTATGTAGTGCAATAATTAATTATTGACACAATATATTGTGTTTTATAAATGTTTTGAGGTGAAAAGATGGAAAAGAAATACTTACCAACCTATATTGCTAAACTCAATCAGGATATCGCTGATTTTCCAAATGTTTTTCCAATTACAGAAAAGATGCAGCAAACGTTTACTGGTATTTCACGCTTAATTATGCTGGATCGTTATGCATTTAAAGACCCGACGAATCGTACGTTGTCAGAGGGTGATGTAGTTATCTTAACGACCCAAGCAGACCCCCAATATCCTGCACGTGGAATCGGTATTGTTCAAGGAATTGACGGTTCACAAGTAACAATTTGTGTTGAAGCCGAATTTCGCAGCTCTTTAGCTGATGAGGCAGAACAAGCATCTGGTTGTGTCCAGCGGGATCTCCAAGAAATCGAAAAGCCGTTGGAGTTATATTTTGAGCAAATTGCTGCTCGAGTGGCCAACGGCATTGCACAAGTCGAAGCGCCGGCAAACCGTGAAGCGGCTTTTACAGACTTTTATCAACAATTAGCTGAACAAAATTTGATACCAGCCGGGCGCGTGTTATACGGAGCCGGTACGACTTCAAAAGTAACGTATTTTAATTGTTTTGTGATGCCTTTTATCCATGACTCCAGAGCCGGTATTGCCAAACATCGTCAAGAAGTGATGGAAATTATGAGTCGCGGTGGCGGTGTAGGCACGATTGGTTCAACCTTACGGCCAAAAACAGCAGTGGTTCATGGCGTAAACGGTAAATCTTCTGGTGCAGTTTCTTGGTTAAATGATCTGGCTAATTTAACAAATTTGGTGGAACAAGGAGGTAGTCGTCGTGGAGCGCAAATGATTATGCTAGCGGATTGGCATCCCGATATTTTTGAATTTATCATCTCAAAAATTCAAAACCCTGCGATTTTGCAAAAGCTGGCTAAAGCTGGAGCTAATGCAGTGATTCGTCAATTGGCGCAAGAAAAATTACGGTTTGTACCCTTGACTGCGGAAGAAAAAACTATTTTGGAAATAATTGTTCAATATCAACCGGATTTGGGCTTAATAGATGATGAATTTTTAAATACGGCCAAACAAAAATTAGCTGTCGGTGGTACTTATGAAGTGAAGGAACCTAATTTTTTAACGGGGGCAAATATTTCCGTTTGTTTGACTAAAGAATTTATGGAAGCAGTCGCCAACGATCAAGAATATGCATTGCGCTTTCCTGATATTGAACATTATGATGCTGAGCAAATGGCGGATTATGACCAAAATTGGGCGGAAATCGGTGACGTGCGAGATTGGGAAGCTAGCGGTCGCTCAGTAAGAACGTATCGAACTGTGAAAGCTCGGCAATTATGGGAATTAATCACATATTGTGCTACCTACTCAGCTGAACCGGGGATTTTCTTCATTGATAATGCAAACGAAATGACCAATGCAGTTGCTTATGGTCAAAAAGTAGTAGCGACAAATCCATGTGGCGAACAGCCATTAACATCGTATGCCGTTTGTAATTTAGCAGCAATCAACTTGGCAAATATGGTAGATAAAAAAGCGAAGACCGTCGATTTTAAAAAATTAGCAGAAGTTGTTAAAACCAGTGTACGATTCCAAGATAATGTGATTGATGCTACACCGTACTTTTTTGATAAAAATGAAAAACAAGCGAAAGGCGAACGCCGCGTCGGCCTAGGTGTTATGGGCTTGGCTGATTTACTTATTTATTGTGAAAAAGTCTATGGCTCAGAAGCTGGCAATCAGTTGATTGATCAGGTCTTTGGAACGATTGCTATCACTGCTTATGAAACATCAATTGAATTGGCAAAAGAAAAAGGCAGCTTCCCTTATTTGGTTGGCACAACAGAAGCAGAAACACAAGCATTAAGACAACGTTTTATTCAGTCCGGATATATGAAGAAAATGCCGGTAGAGCTTAAGCAAGCAATCCTAACTTATGGTATCCGTAATTCACATCTTCTAACGGTTGCACCGACTGGTTCTACCGGTACTATGACAGGCGCTGCTACTGGATTAGAGCCTTATTTTTCATTTTCTTACTATCGCAGTGGTCGTTTAGGTAAATTTATCGAAGTAAATGCTGATATTGTGGAAGAGTATTTAGCGAGTCACCCGCAAAGTTCCAAAGCCGAGCTACCGGAATTTTTTGTTTCTGCAATGGAATTATCCCCAGAAGCTCATGTAGCCGTGCAATGTACGATTCAGCGTTGGGTCGACAGTTCAATATCTAAAACGGTCAATGCATCAAAAGGAGCTAGTGTCCAACAAGTAGCTGCGATTTATGAAGCACTCTATGAAGGAGGTGCTAAAGGTGGGACAGTCTATGTGGACGGCAGTCGTGCTTCTCAAGTATTAACCTTGGACTCAGAGAAAACGGAGCAAACAGAGCAAACAAGTGATGCTGCAATGCTGTCGGAAGCAACGGATAGGCCAGTTGTGGAAGTGAATAATGAGGATTTATTAGCACCGGGTGAAATTTGTCCTCTTTGTCATGAAGGTACGATTAAAGAAATTGGTGGCTGTAGTACTTGTACCCATTGTAAAATACAGTTAAAATGTGGTTTATAGGAGGAGAGCGTGATGAAAAAAATTATGACATTGGCCATTGCCCTCTTGGCGGTGACGGCTTTAG
>Ga0256408_1000925_pt1 | contig 17802 bp, 15 predicted proteins | sample PhyAR1_FD_185998 | JGI IMG/M metagenome (GOLD analysis project Ga0256408, IMG submission 185998) | Leaf surface microbial communities from alfalfa plants in UC Gill Tract Community Farm, Albany, California, United States - DLSL A.R1 | ecosystem: Host-associated > Plants > Phyllosphere >...
CAGCGCGCCGACCACGGCCTGCTGCCAGAAGTCGTCGATGCCGATGATGGGCAGGGCCCGGTTGATGGTGAGCAGCAGGAAGGCGCCCACGGCGGCTCCCCACACGGTGCCGGCGCCGCCGGCCATCGCCACGCCGCCGATCACGGCCGCACCGATGGCCTGCAGCTCCCAGCCGTAGCCGGCGTTGGAGGCGACGGTGCCGTAGCGGGCCGCGAACAGCACGCCCGCGAACCCGGACAGCGCGCCCGAGACGACGAACGCCGTCAGGATCCGCCGGGTGACGGGCAGGCCGTAGAGGTGCGCGGCGGCCGGATCGGATCCGATCGCGTACAGCTCCCGGCCGGAGCGGCGGGTGTGCAGGTACCACGCGGCGATGATCAGCACGGCGAGCGCGATGAGCGTCAGGTAGGGCAGCCCGAGGATCATCCCGGTGCCGAGCCCGCGGAAGTCCTTGGGCAGATCCGACGCGTTGATCCGGTCGGACCCGGTCCAGGCGATGTTGATGCCGCGGTAGACGTACATCGTGCCGAGGGTGATGACGAGCGCGGGGACCTTCGCGTAGGCCACGAGCGCGCCGTTGACGAGGCCGAGCACCGCACCGAGCAGGCCGCCGGCGAGGAAGACGGCGATCGCGGGGATGCCCGGCACGTCGATGAAGAGGCGGCCGGTGAGGTAGGCGGTGAGGCCCACGACCGATCCGACCGAGAGGTCGACGTTGCGGGTGATGATGACGACCGCCTGGCCCACCGCCACGAGCAGCAGCAGCGACGGGGTCAGCAGCAGGTCGCGCCAGCCGTCTCCCGAGAACACGAACGAGGGGTTCGCGACGGTGGCGGCGACGATCACCAGGATCAGCGCGAGCAGGATGCCCGTCTCGCGCGCGGTGAACAGGGTCTTCGCGAGGCGCATCAGGCCGCCGCTCCTTCCGCCGTGGCGGCCATCATCACGTTCTCGGGGGTTGCCTCCGAGCGCTCGAACTCACCGGTGATCCGGCCCTCGCGCATCACGAGGACGCGATCGGCCATGCCGAGCACCTCGGGCAGCTCCGACGAGATCATGAGGATCGCCATGCCCTCCTGGGCGAGCTGGGACAGCAGGCGGTGCACCTCGGACTTGGTGCCGACGTCGATGCCGCGGGTGGGCTCGTCGACGATCAGCACGCGGGGGTCGCTGGCGAGCCACTTGCCGAGCACGACCTTCTGCTGGTTGCCGCCGGAGAGCGTGCCCACCTCGGTGTCGAGCGAGTTCGTCTTCACCTCGAGGCGGGTGGCCCACTCGCGCGAGGCGGCGGTCTCGCGCGCCTCCCACAGCAGGCCCCACTTCGACAAGCGGGAGCGGATCGCGAGGGCCGTGTTGCGGGTGACGCTCTGGTCGAGCACCAGGCCCTGCTTGCGGCGGTCCTCGGGCACCAGCGCGAGGCCGCGGGCGGTGGCGGCGCGGACATCGCCGCGCGGCAGCGTGCGGCCGCCGAGGCGGACGGATCCGGAGTCGTAGCGGTCGACGCCGAACACGGCGCGGGCGACCTCGCTGCGGCCGGCGCCCACAAGGCCGGCGAGACCCACGATCTCGCCGGCGCGGAGCTGGAACGAGATGTCGCGGAACACGCCCGTGCGGGTGAGCCCCTCGACCTCGAGCACCACGTCGCGGATCTCGGAGGGAAGCTTCGGGAACAGGTCGGTGACGTCGCGGCCGACCATCTGGCGCACCAGGGCGTCGACGGTGGTCTCGGCGATGGGGGTGGTCGCGATGTAGGCGCCGTCGCGCATCACCGTGACGGTGTCGCACAGGGCGAAGACCTCGTCGAAGCGGTGCGAGATGAACAGCAGCGCGCGGCCCTCGTCGCGCAGGCTCCGCGCGACCGCGAACAGGCGCTCGACCTCGACGCCCGAGAGGGCGGCGGTCGGCTCGTCCATGATCAGCACGCGTGCGTCGAGCGAGATGGCCTTGGCGATCTCGATGATCTGCTGATCGGCGATCGAGAGGCCGTCGGTGACGCGGTCGGGATCGATCCGGACGCCCAGGCGGTCGAAGATCGACACGGCCTCGGCGCGCATCGCGCGGCGGTCGATGCCGCCGGTGCGCGTGGTGGGCTGGCGCCCCATGAAGATGTTCTCGACGACCGAGAGGTCCGGGAACAGCGTCGGCTCCTGGTAGATCACGGCGATGCCGGAGGCCTTCGACTGGGCGGTCGATCCGAAGTCGACCTCCTCGCCGTCGAGGGTGAAGCCGCCCGAGTCGCGCTGGTACAGGCCCGCGATGATCTTCACGAGCGTCGACTTGCCCGCGCCGTTCTCGCCGATCAGGGCGTGGATCGACCCGCGGTGCAGCGCGAGACTGCCCGAGCGCAGTGCGACCACGGCGCCGAAGGCCTTGGTGACATCGGTCAGCTCCAGCAGCGGAGCGGCCGACGCGGCGGGGGATGGCGGATCTGGGGGTGCGGCAACCATGACGCGGGGGCTCTCTTCCTTGAGAATCCGTCTGATTTGAAACGGTTCAAATGGATGATAGCCCCCGCGCGGCTCGGCGCGTCAAGCGGGATGCGCACGGTCACACCCGTGAAAGCGCTTCCTGCCGCGGATTCCCGGGCCTGAACGCCCTATCCGCGGCGCGCCGCGTCCCGCGCGTCGGCCCTCTCCGTCATGGCCAGTTCGTCGTCGATCCAGTTCGGCGCATTGTTCTTGAGGAACACCAGGTAGACGACGAGCGAGACGGCGATCGCGACCGTGACGTACGCGATGAACAGGGGCACCTGGTCGGTCGCCTGGGCGCCGGCGTACAGCAGGGGCGCGGTGCCGCCGAAGACCGAGTTCGCCAGTGCGTAGCCGAAGCCGACCCCCAGCGCGCGGATGTGCGTCGGGAACAGCTGCGCCTTCACCACCGCGTTGATCGACGTGTAGCCCGTGAGGATCACGAAGCCGCCGAACAGGATGAGGAACGCCACGACCGGGTTCTCCTGGGTGGGCAGCGCCGTGATGAGGAACCAGGTGTAGAGGACGCCGCCCACGCCGAAGAAGACCAGCAGAGTCTTGCGTCCCACGATGTCGGCGAGCCAGCCGCCCACCGGCTGCAGCAGCATCAGGCCGATGAGGGCGATGAGGTTGATGATCGTGCCGGTGACCACGTCCTCCCCCGCGAACGAGCCCTTGATGATCGTCGGCCCGTTGACCGAGTAGGTGTAGAACGCCACGGTGCCGCCCATGGTGATGAGGAAGCACAGCAGCAGCGGCCGCCACTGGCGACGCAGCAGCTCGGACATCGAGCCCGAGCCCTTGCTGCCCTTGGCGGCGGCGATCGTGTCGTCGCGCAGCGACTCGTCCATGGTGCGGCGCAGCCAGAACACCACGACCGCGGCGACGCCGCCGATGCCGAACGCCACACGCCAGCCCCACGCCGAGATCTCCTCGGGCGAGAGGGTGAGGACCATGATCAGCAGCGTCAGCTGGGCGAGGACGTGACCACCCACGAGCGTGACGTACTGGAACGACGACAGGAAGCCGCGTCGGCCCGGCATCGCCGCCTCGGACATGTACGTCGCGCTGGTGCCGTACTCGCCGCCGGTGGCGAAGCCCTGCAGCAGGCGCGCGAGCGTGAGGATCACGAGCGCGCCGGCGCCGATCGCCTCGGCCGTCGGCGTGATCGCCACGATCAGCGAGCACAGCGCCATGAGCGACACCGAGATCGTGAGCGCGAGGCGGCGGCCGTGGCGGTCGGCGAAGCGCCCGAAGAACCAGGATCCGACGGGCCGCATCAGGAACGTCACGCCGAAGATCGCCCAGATGTAGATCATCGAGTTCTTCTCGTCACCCGCGAAGAACTGCGACTCGAAGTAGCTGGCGAACACCGAGTAGACGTAGACGTCGTACCACTCGACGAGGTTGCCCGCCGAGCCCTTCAGGGTGTTGGAGACCGACCTGCGCAGGGAGGTGGGGATGGTCGTCGTGGTCGACATGGAGGTCCAATCCGGCTCGGGGAGATCCTGCCATCCTGGTCTCCGGCCGCGGCCCCTGTCAGGGGGTCGAGGTGCCCATGCCGAGCGCGATCACTCGCCGCGCGAGATCTTCACCATCTCGTCGCGGGGGACGACCTTGACGCGGGCGCGCTGCTGCGGAGCGCCCAGCGACACCTCGTGGGCGTCCAGGCGGTGCCAGCCCTCGAGATCCGTCCACGCCACGCCGCGCTCCGCGAGGAGGGCGGGGATCGCCTCGTCCGACGGGTCGACGGGCTGCCACCACGAGCCCTGGTCGTTGACCAGGTGCTGGATGGTCTCCATGGCGTCCGACTTCGTGTGGCCGATGAGGCCCACGGGGCCGCGCTTGATCCAGCCCGTGGCGTACATGCCGGGGATCCGGTCGTTCGACTCCTGCGAGAGCACCTGGCCCTCGTGGTTCGGGATCACGCCGTGACGATCGTCGAACGGGACACCCGGCAGGGGTGATCCGAAGTAGCCCACCGCGCGGTAGAGCTGCCCCATGGGCACCTCGCGCAGCTCGCCGGTGCCCACCACACCGCCCTCGCCGTCCGGGCGGGTGCGCTCGTAGACGAGCGCCTCCACACGACCCTCGGCGTCGGTGCGCACCTCGACGGGCTTCGCCCAGAAGTGCAGGTGCAGGCGCCGCGACGCGGTGCCGCCGGCGTTGTTGACCGAGTCGCGCAGGCGCCACGACTGCAGCACGCGGTCGATGACCTTGACCTGCTTGTTCGTCTCGATCGCGGCCTTCGACGCCTCGTCGTAGTCGAAGTCCTCGTCGTAGACGACCATGTCGACGTCGCGCAGCTCGCCGAGCTCGCGCAGCTCGAGCGGGGTGAACTTCACCTGCGCGGGGCCGCGGCGGCCGAACACGTGCACGTCGGTGACCGGCGACGTCTCGAGCAGCTCGTAGACGTTGGGCGGCACCTCGGTCGGCAGCAGGTCGACGGCGTGCTTGGCGAGGATGCGCGCGACATCCAGCGCCACGTTGCCGTTGCCGAGCACACCGACCGACGGCGACGTCAGCGGCCACGTGCGGGCGACGTCGGGGTGGCCGTCGAACCAGCTGACGAAGTCGGCGGCGCCGAAGGAGCCCTCGGCGTCGATCCCCGGGATGTCGAGGTCGGCGTCGCGGATCGCGCCGGTCGCGAAGATCACCGCGTTGTAGTGGTGCTTCAGGTCGTCGAGCGTGATGTCCTCGCCGAAGCGGACGTTGCCGAACAGGCGGATGTCGCCGCGGTCGAGCACCTCGCGGAGGGCGTTCACAACGCCCTTGATGCGGGGGTGGTCGGGGGCGACGCCGTAGCGGACGAGGCCGTAGGGCGCCGGGAGGCGCTCGAACAGGTCGATCGACACGTCGAACTTCTTCTCGGTCTTGAGAAGGATGTCCGCGGCGTAGATTCCGGCGGGGCCGGCCCCGACGATGGCCAGGCGGAGCTTGGTCATTGTGCTGCCTTTCGTCTGCGTCAGCTGCTGCGGTCGACGAGCGACTCGGCGAAGCGGGTGAGCGCCTCGCGGACACCGCCCCCGAGGGGGCCGTGCGGCAGCGGCGCGAGGGCGTCGATCGCCTCGCGCGTCCACGTCAGCGCGAGCTCGCGCGTGCGCGCGGTCGCGGGATGGTCTCGGAGCGCCGCGAGCGGCGCGTCGAGGATCGCGGGATCCTCGCCCTCGCCGATGCGCTCGACGCCGTCGTCGATGCGGGCGGTCAGCGCGCGGGCCTCGTCGGTGTCCTCCGCCGCGAGCAGCAGGTAGGGCATCGTGGGCACGCCGGCGCGCAGGTCGGTGCCGGGCACCTTGCCGGTCTCGGCGGGATCGGCCGAGAGGTCGATCACGTCGTCGAGCAGCTGGAAGGCGACGCCGACCTTCTCGCCGTACACGCGCAGCGGCTCGCGATAGCGCTCGTCCGCGTTCGAGAAGATCGCGCCCGCCTGCACGGAGGCGGCGATGAGCGAGCCGGTCTTGTCGGCAAGCACCTGGATGTAGAACTCGATGGGGTCGTCGCCGGCCTGGACGCCGAGGGTCTCGTGCATCTGCCCGAGCACCAGGCGCTCGAAGGTGTCGGCCTGCAGCGCCATGGCCCGGTCTCCCAGGCGTGCCATGATCTGGCTGGCGCGGGAGAAGAGCAGGTCGCCGGTGAGGATCGCGATGCTGTTGCCCCACACCTGGTGCGCGCTCGCGACGCCGCGGCGGCGGTCGGCGCCGTCCATGACGTCGTCGTGGTACAGCGACCCGAGGTGCGTCAGCTCGAGGGCGGACGCGGCGTCGACGACGTCGGCCACCGCTCCGTCGCCGAGCTGGGCGGCCAGCAGCGCCAGCATCGGGCGCACGCGCTTGCCGCCGGCCTCGTAGAGGTAGCGGCTCGTCGCATCGACGAGAGCGTCGGTCGAGCGCAGCTCCTCGCCGAGGCGGGCCTCGACCGACTCGAGGCCCTCTTCGATCGTGGCGATGAGGCGCTTCGATCCCGGGCCGGCGAAGACGCGCTCGCTGAGGCCGAAACGGCTCGCCATCGACGAGCCCGCAGTGGATCGAGAGGTCACGAGTCCAGCCTATCGGCGGGCTCCGCGGGCTCGACGACAGGCTTGACGGCACGGTGCAGAGCGACGATGCCGAACGTCAGGTCGCGGTAGGCCACCTGCGTCCACCCGATCTCGCGGATCCAGTCGGCGAGCGTCGTCTGGTCGGGCCACGACTTGATCGACTCGTTGAGGTAGTCGTACGCCTCGGTGTTCGACGACACGGCCCGCGCGATCCGCGGCAGCACGCGGTCGTTGTAGAAGCGGTAGGCGCCGCGGATCGCCGGCTGCGGCGGGTGCGAGAACTCGCAGATCACCAGGCGGCCGCCGGGCTTCGTGACGCGCAGCAGCTCGGCCAGCGCCTTCTTGGGCTGCTTGACGTTGCGCAGGCCGAACGACATCGTCACGGCGTCGAACTCGGCGTCGGCGAACGGAAGCGCGGTGGCGTCGGCCTCGACGAACTCGAGGTTGCGCACGCCGCTGCGGCGACGACGCCCCTCGGCGATCATGCCGGGCGAGAAGTCGGCGGCGACGACGTGGGCGCCGCTGCGGGCCAGCGAGACCGACGACGCGCCCGTCCCGGCGGCGAGGTCGAGGATGCGCTCGCCCGGGCGCGGGGCGACCGCGCGCGTGGTGGCGATGCGCCACAGCTGGTCGTTGCCGACGCTCAGCACGGTGTTGGTGACGTCGTAGCGCGCGGCGACCTGGTCGAACATGCCGCTGACGCGGGCCGGATCCTTGCCGAGGTCGGCGCGGTTGGGCTCGGAATGGGCGGCGCGAGTCATGGACTCAGTCTAGGTCGGACAGCACCCCGAGCCACCGGTCGGCTGTCTCGTCATCGAAGGGCTTCTCGCGCGCGAGCACCCGCCGATGCAGATCCGCGGCGGTCGCCTCGAGCTCGGCCATGACGTCGGCGGGGTAGCCGAACAGCTGCGCGTGCTCGGCCCACTCGTCCTCGTCGTCGATGTAGACACCGCGCGCGTCGAGGCGGCGGACGACATCGAGGTCCATGTCGATCGCGGTGGGAAGGCCGTCCTGCGGCCACCGGACATCCCACGCCACGTCGATGTACACCCGCGTCAGGTCGGGGGCGTCGTTGAGGGTGAGGACCCAGTCGCGGCGGTCGTGCGGCAGCAGCATCACGCTCGCGGCCGACAGGATCACGTTGCGGCCGGGGCGGAAGGCGCGCGAGCCGATCCGCTGGCCGACCCACTCCCCGTGCTCATCCGATCCGAGGTAGACCACCTCGTGCTCCCAGTGCGGGGATCCGTCCCACTTCCGCCAGCGGAAGGCGAGCGGGGTTCCGGGAGCGGGGCGGGGCATGCTTCGAGCCTACGGCCGGGTCCGCGCAACGGATCTAGACTCGGGGGGTGTCTGAGAAGCCTCCCGTTCCGCGTCTGATCGTGGAGACGCGGGAGGTCCCGCACATCGAGGACCCGCTCCTGTTCGCGAGCCGCCCGTGGCCGATCGCGTGGCAGCGCCGCGGCGACATGCTGGTCGGCGCCGGCGGCGACGTCCTCCGGATCGAGGTGGACGGGCCCGATCGCCTCGCCCGCATCGCCGAGAGCTGGCGGCGCGTGATGGAGTCCGCCGAGGTGGACGACGCGGTGGCGCTGCCTGGCACAGGCCTCGTGGCCTTCGGCGCGTTCGCCTTCGACGAGTCCTCGGCCTCCCCCTCGACGCTCGTTGTGCCGTCGACGATCATCGGACGCCGCGGCGGGCGATCCTGGATCACCCGGGTGCGCGGCGCGGCAGACGCCGACTGGGCACCGGATCCGGTCGCCGACGAGTACGGCGCGCACTGGTCGGCGACGCTCGGCCCGGGCCGGATGGACCCGGAGGCGCACGGCGACGCGGTGCGCCAGGCACTGGCGGCGATCGAGGCGGGCGAGGTCGGCAAGGTCGTCGTCGCGCGCGACATCACCGGCACCGTGCCCGCCGGGGCAGACCTGCGGCGCCTGGTGCGGGCGCTCGCCAGCGGCTACCCCGACACCTGGACCTTCTCGGTCGAGGGGATCATCGGCGCGAGCCCCGAGACGCTCGTCACCGTGCACGGCGGCGACGTGACCGCCCGCGTGCTCGCCGGCACCCGGCCCCGCGGTGCGGACGCCGACGAGGACACCGCGATCATCGCCGAGCTCGCCGTGAACCCCAAGGACGTCGACGAGCACGAGTACGCCGTGCGCTCCGTGGTCGACGCCCTGCGCCCGCACACCTCGGCCCTGGCCGCCGCCGAGGCGCCCTTCACGCTGAAGCTGCCGAACCTCTGGCATCTCGCGACCGATGTCGAGGGCACGCTGACCAACGGATCCTCGGCGCTGGACATGGTGCGTGCCCTGCACCCCACCGCCGCGGTGGCCGGGACGCCGACCGCTGCGGCTCTCGCCCTGATCCGCCGCATCGAGCCGTTCGACCGCGGACGCTACGCGGGCCCCGTCGGCTGGATCGACGGCAACGGCGACGGCGAATGGGCGATCGCGCTGCGCTGCGCCCAGTTCGGAACGCCCGGGGCGCCCGCCGCTCCCGGGGACGGCGACGACGCCCGCCACCGCGACCCGGACGGCACCCGCGCGGTCACCGCCCACGCGGGCGGCGGCATCGTGGCGGGCTCGGTGCCCGAGGCCGAGCTGCTGGAGACGCGGGTGAAGTTCCGTCCGATCGTGGACGCGCTGAACTGACGACGCTCACCCCGCTCGTCGAGCGAGGAAGGAGCGACGGGGCCGAGACGCCCCCGCGGAGGGCGCCCCGGACCCCGCTCAGCGACCGACGTCGTCGAGGAACGCCAGGAAGTCGTTGCGGAAGCGGCCCTGGGGGTCCATCTCGCGGGCCAGCTCGGCGAACTCGCCCAGCTTCGGCCACACACGCGCGCGATCGGCGGCCGACGCCTGCGAGAGCTTGCCCCAGTGCGGGCGGCCCTCGAAGGGCGCCAGGGCCTCCTCGATCTTGGCGATGACCGCCTCGACGGCGGGCTGATCCTGCTTCCAGGTGAAGTGCAGGCCGACGGCGTCGGTCTCGTACGCCGGGCTCAGCCAGAGCGTGTCGGCCTTCATCGAGCGGATCTCGGTGACCTGGATGAGCGGGGCGATGTCATCGGCGAGCGTGCGCAGCACCCGCAGCGCCTCGACCGCGTGGCGACGCGGCACGAGCAGCTCGGACTGCAGCTCGTCGCCATTGGACGGGGTGAAGTCCAGGCGGAAGTGCGGCAGGCGGTCGAGCCAGCGGCCCGGCACGCCCAGCTGCTCGGTGCAGGCCTCGGCCGACACCCCGGCGAGCGGGTGCAGGCGCTCGGTGGCCGGGGCGGGGTCGCCCGGGATCACGGGGACCTGCTCGCCGCGGGCCTTCGTCCACACCTGGTCGACGCGATCCGGATCCGTCCACTGCAGGAACATGCTGACGCTGTAGGCGGCGCCCATGATCGCGTCGAAGTTCTCGAGCGCGGTCTCGAGCGGCAGCCCGGTGAACACCCGCTGGGTCACCTCGAACGACGGCTCGATGTCGAGCGTGACCCGGGTGACGATGCCGAGCGCCCCGAGGGAGACCACGGCGCCGTCGAACTGCGCGTCGCCGCGGCGCAGGGTCACGACCTCGCCGTCGGCGGTGACCAGCTCGATGGCGGCGACGGCCGACGAGAGCGTGCCGACGCCGTCGCCGGATCCGTGCGTGCCGGTGGCGACCGAGCCCGCGATGGTGATGTGCGGCAGCGACGCGAGGTTCGACAGGGCCCAGCCCTGCGCCTCGAGCAGCGGCGCCAGCTCGCCGTAGCGGGTGCCCGCGCCCACCGTGACGGTGCGCGCCTCGGCGTCGATCACGGGGGCGGCGACGAGCTTCGCGGTCGAGATCAGCGTCGCGTCCGTGTCGGCGATGAGGTTGAACGAGTGCCCGGATCCGAGCGCGCGCACCGTGCCGGCGCTGCTCAGGATCTCGCGGACCTCGTCCGTCGTCGACGGTGTCGCGATCTCGGTGGTGCGGAAGCGGACGTTGCCCGCCCAGTTGGTCAGCGTCATCGGGCGCCCTCTCGGTAGTCGTTGGCAAGCTTCTCGCCCGCGGCGCGCAGCCAGCGGGTGGTCTCGGTCATGGCGGCCTCGGCGGATCCGGCGAGCGCGGTCAGCGAGAGCGCGTCGACGCCGGTCGTCTGGGCGTCCTCGGCGATGCGACCGGCGACGACGGCGACCCGCGCGCCGGCCCGGTGGGCGAGCTCCGCGACGAACGCCGGCGTCTTTCCGGCGGCCGACTGGCCGTCGTACGAGCCCTCGCCCGTGATCACCAGGTCGCTCCCCGCGACCGCGTCGGCGAGGCCGGTGAGCTCGGCGATCTCGGCCGCTCCGCCGGCCAGGCGCGCGCCCCAGGCGAGCAGCCCGTAGCCGGTGCCGCCCGCGGCGCCCGCTCCGGGCGCGGCGGGGTCGGCGCCGAGCAGCGTCGCAAGCAGCGCGAGGCCCGCATCCGCGCGCGCGATCCGATCCGGATCCAGGCCCTTCTGCGGGCCGAACACGGCCGCGGCGCCGTTCGGGCCGGTGAGCGGATTGGTGACATCGGTGAGCACCAGGACTCCGCCCGCGGGCACGGGGCGCAGGCGCGTCAGGTCGACCTTGGCCAGCTCCTCGAAGCCGGCGGCGCCCGGCGGCACCGAGACGTCGTACGCGTCGGTGAAGCGGGCGCCGAGAGCGGTGAGCGCTCCGATGCCGCCGTCGGTGGAGGCACTCGATCCGATGCCGAGGATAAGGCGCGATGCGCCGTTGTCGAGGGCCGCGCGGATCGTCTGCCCGAAGCCCAGCGTCGACGCGTCGCGCCCGCGAAGGTCGCCGTGCAGCAGCTCGATGCCGGAGGTCGAGGCCAGCTCGACCACTCCCGTGCCGTCGGGCAGCAGCAGCCACGAGGCATCGACGGGCGCGCCGGCGGGGCCGGTGACGCGGACGGGCATCCGGCGGGCCTCCGGGATGGCCGTCGCGAAGGCGTCGATCGTGCCCTCGCCGCCGTCCGCCATCGGCCGCAGGACGACGTCGTCCCCCGGGCGGACCGCCGACCATCCCTCGGCGAGCGCCCGCGCGGCGTCGCCCGCGGCGCAGGTGCCCTTGAAGCTGTCGGGTGCGATCACGATCTTTGTGCCCACCACGCCAGCCTATGGGCCGCGCCGAGGGCGTCGGTCCACGCGGATCCCGGGCGGCTCGGCTGGTGGTCACAAAACGCCGCGCGGGGCGCCCGCCTTGCGGCGATTCCTGACCAGGAGCGGAGGCGAGATCGGCCGAACGCGGCAGGATGAGCGGATGCAGACGGATCCGGGCACCGACGTGATCTTCATCGGCGGCCGATCCGGGGTCGGCAAGTCCTCGGTGGCCTTCGAGATCTCGCGGATCCTGGCGGGTGCGGGCATCCGGCACGCCGTCATCGAGGGAGACAACCTCGACCAGGCCCACCCGCAGCCCTGGCGCGACGGCATCGACCTCGCCGGGCGCAACCTCGCCGCGATGTGGGCCAACTATCGCGAGCTCGGCTACTCGCGCCTGATCTTCACGAACACGGTGAGCGTCCTCGAGATGGCGCCCCTGTCGGCCGCCCTGGGCGGCGAGGTGCGGGGGTTCGGCGTGCTGTTGACCTCCTCCGACGAGACGGCGGCCGAACGCCTCGGCCGGCGGGAGGCCGGATCCGCGCTCGCCGACCACCTGGACCGCAGCAGGGCGGCCGCCGAGCGGCTGGACACCGCGGGGCCGGAGGTCGCGCGCGTCGCCACCGACGGCCGCCCCGTCGTCAGGATCGCCGCAGAGATCCTGGAGCGCGCGGGCTGGTGGACGGTGGGCCCGGCGGCGCCGTGACGGAGCACCGCCGCGTCAGGGGCGAGCGGCGGCCAGGAGGCGGCGGATGCGCGCGACGAGACGCGACGGGTCCGAGATGTCCTCCGCCGTGACGTACGTCACGCGGTAGCCGAGCGCCTCCAGCTCGGCCCGGCGCAGCTCGTCCCTTCGCCATTGATGGCGGTCGCGGTGGTGGTCTCCCTGGTACTCGACCACCAGCATCTGCTCGCGGAAGAGCATGTCGACGCGGGCGACGAAGCGCGAGCCGTCGAAGATCTCGACATTGCACGCGGGCGCGGGGAGGCCGGCCGCCGCGAGGGTGACACGCGTCCACGACTCGCGCGGCGACTCGGATCCGGAGTCCGCGAGGCGGAGAGCCTGGGCGCGACGCGTCGAGAACGGGGCCTTCGCGAAGCGGGCCGCGGCCGCGTCCAGCTCGTCGACGTCGGCCATCGGCGAGCGACGCGACAGGATCCGATCCGTCACCGCCACCAGATCCGCCAGCCCGAGCCGCGAGGACAGATGCACCCAGGTGCGCGCGACCCCGAGCGTCCGCACGCCCCGGCGACGCACGACGTCGTCGCCGGTGAGCTCGAGCACGCAGCCGCGCACGCCGGGCCGCCGGACGCGGGTGGCGCCGGCCGGGACCGCGAGCACCGGCCGGTCGAACGCATGCCGCTCTTCGCCGAGCGGAAGCGGGAGCCCGTGCAGCGCGGCGGCCGTGGCCCCGGCGGCACAGGCGTGGAGGGGCACCACGGCCAGCAGCAGCCGCAGCCGCTCGAGGTCGGTCAGCTCGTCCCGCGCCCTCGCACCGTGAAGCGGGCGGGCCAGATCGGTGCGCCGCAGCCGACTGGCCGACACCCCGGCATCACGGGCATCGTCCACGGTGAAGGCAGTGGGGAGACCCGGCGGCAGTGGCGAGGGCGACGGCATGTCCCCACTCTCGCGGCGGCGCCCTCCGCGGATCCGTCCCTCCACAGGCCCGCTTCCCCTCGCGTCCCGGATCCGGGCCTGGGGACGAGAGGCCGCCCGCGGGCGGCTCGGCTAGTGGTCACAAAACGCCGCGCGGGGCACCCGCCTTGCGGCGATTCCTGACCAGGAGCCCCACGCTCACGCGGGAGGTCAGGTCACAGCGTGGCGCGCAGGCGGGCCTTCTCGGCCTCGACGTCGAAGTCGGCCGCCGGCCACTGCGGGTCGATCGACTCGAGGGTCTCGAGCAGCAGCTCCTGCACGGCGAGGCGGGCGTACCACTTGCGATTCGCCGGGACGACGAACCACGGCGCCTGATCGGTGGAGGTCCGGGTGAGGGCGATCTGGTACGCCTCCTGGTACTCGTCCCAGTGGGCACGCTCGTCGACGTCGCCGGGGTTGTACTTCCAGTGCTTGTCGGGGCGCTCGAGGCGCTCCATCAGCCGCACCCCCTGCTCTTCGGGCGAGATGTGCAGCATCACCTTCAGGATCCGCGTGCCCGAGTCGGCGACGCGGCGCTCCAGATCCGCGATGGCGTCGTAGCGGCGCTCGATCTCGGCGGCGTCGGCCAGCTTCCGCACCCGGCCGATCAGCACGTCCTCGTAGTGCGAGCGGTCGAAGACGCCGATGAGACCGGGGCCGGGAAGGCGCTTCTCGATGCGCCACAGGAAGTCGTGCGCCAGCTCCTCCTCGGTCGGCGCCTTGAACGCGGCCAGCTCGATGCCCTGCGGATCGACGCCGCCCACCACGTGGCGCACCACGCCGCCCTTGCCGGCCGAGTCCATCGCCTGCAGCACCAGCAGAACGGCGTCGGTGGCGGTGCCGCCGCGGCTGGCCGCGTAGAGGCGCTCCTGGTACTCGGCGAGCTGCTCGAGCCCGGCCTTCAGGTCGACCTTGCCGCTGACCTTGTCGCCCGCGTAGCCGGGCGTCGAATCCGGGTCGACGTCGGAGAGCCGGAACCCGTCTCCCACTCGCAGCGCCCGCTGGGCGTCCTCGGTCCACCGGGTCTGGCTCTGCGCGATCATGCGGTCATTCTGCCCGCCGGGATCACTCGCGGTCGAGGGGCACCTCGATGATCGTGGGGCGTCCCGGGGTGATGAGGGCCTGATCCAGCGCCGAGCGCGTGGTCACGCGGGTGTGCTCCCAGCCGTAGGCCTGGGCGAGCGCGGCGAGGTCGGCGGCCTGCGGGGTGTACTGCACCCGCTCCATGTCGTCGCGCGAGGCGACCTGCGCGACCTCGAGGCCGTCGAAGATGGTGCCGCCGCCGTCGTTGCCGACGATGATCTGGATCCGCGGATCGTCCTCCGACGCCGGCAGCAGCAGCGCGCCCGCGTCGTGCAGCAGTGCGAGATCGCCGAGCAGCACGCGCGTCACGCCGGGCCGCCCGCCGTCCTGGCTGGCGAGCGCGATGCCGAGGCCGGTCGCGATGGTGCCGTCGATGCCCGCGAGGCCGCGGTTGGCGTGCACGGGCACGCGCTTCCCGGGGAGCACGGCGTCGGCGACGCGCACGATGCGCGACGAGCCGAACATCAGCCTGTCGTGCGGCCAGGTCGCCGCCCACACGGCGGCGGCGAGCTGCGTGCGGTCGACCTCGCGGCGCACGGCGGCCAGCTCGATCCGGTTCGCCGCGGCGCGGGCCAGCGGATCCTTCGAGGTCAGGCCCTCGAGATCCGGTGCGGGGGCGTCCAGATCGACGACCTGCGCGGCCGAGGCCTGCAGCCACGCGCCCAGCCACGCGCGATCCGCATCGCCCCGGGCGACGCTCACCGCGTCGACGTGCGCGGTCGCGTGGTTGAGGTTCAGATCCTCGCCGGGGCCGCGCACGGCGATCACCTCGACGTCGGCCCGCGAGAGGAGCGCCGCGACCTCGCGCGACAGGGTGGGGTGTCCGAACACAACGGCGCGCTCGATCTGTCCGCCGAGATCCGGATCACGCAGCAGGGCGCGGTAGCCGTGGATCACCTTGCGGCCGAAGCGGGCGCCGCTGACGATCTCGGCGATGAGCGGCCAGGAGCCCTCGTGCGCCAGCTCCTCGGCGGCGGGCCCGGCATCGGCGCCTGCGATGACGACCGTGCGGGGGCCGCGCGCGAGGGCGCGAGCCTCGGCGGCCGGGGCCTGCCCGGCGATGTGGCCGGCGCGGGTCTCCCCCGCCGCGAACCAGGCGGGCAGCTCGCCGGCCAGCGGCTCGCGGAACGGCAGGTTCAGGTGGGCAGGGCCCGGGACACGGCCGGTCGCGGCGGCGAAGGCCTCCCGCGCGAGCAGGCGGACCGCGTCGGTCTCGTCGCCGGCGGGAACCGGAGCGTCCGCGGCGAAGCGGGTGAAGGATCCGAAGATCCCCGGCTGATCCGTCGCCTGGTTCGCGCCGATGCCCCGCAGCTCGGGCGGCCGGTCGGCGGTGAGCAGCAGCAGCGGGACGCCCGAGTGATGCGCCTCCATCACGGCGGGCAGCAGGTGGGCGACCGCGGTGCCGGACGTGCAGATCACCGCGGCGGGAAGGCCCGTCTCGCGGCCGATGCCGAGGGCGGTGAACCCCGCGACGCGCTCGTCGATGCGCACGTGCAGTCGGATCCGGTCGGTGCGCTCGGCCGCGGCCGCCGCGAGGGCGAGGGCCTGCGAACGGGACCCGGGGCTCACAACCACGTGGCGCACGCCCAGCGCGGCGAGCTCGTCGAGCAGCGCCGCGGCCGACTCGGTCGCGGGAGAGGCGCTCACCTCAGTGCTTCCCGTCGGGCGCGGGGTCGTCCTGATCCGGGGCGGGGTTCTCACCGCGCTTCTGCTCGGGAGTCGGATCGTCGGACTCGGAGTCGAGGCGCGCGAGCTCCTCCTCGAGGAGGCGGATGCGCTCGTCCTGGTCGTGGACGCCCTTGAGGGTGCCGAGGAAGGTCGGGTCGTCATCGGGCGCGATCACCCGCGACGTCTGCGGCCGAGCACGGCCGAGCACGAACCACAGAACACCGCCCAGCACCGGGATGAGGGCGACGATCGCGATCCACGCGCCCTTCGACACCCCGCGGTGGCGCGAGGGAGGCTGCACGGCGCAGTCGACCAGGCTGAAGACCCAGAAGACCGCGGCGCCGATGCCGAGGACGATCAGGACGCGCGTCATCTTCCAATCCTAGGCTCGCGCACCTGTGACCCGGCCGCGCCCCGGAGCCCTCACAGGGCGCATTCGTAGACTCGAACGGTGAAGAACTCGCCCGTGCTGTCCATCGTCGTCTTCTCGGTGCTGCGCCTTGCCGCGTTCCTCGTGCCGTTCACGCTGATGATGATGCTGCCGGCGTTCGCGGGCCTGTGGTGGCTGGCCGCGCTCTTCGCCGCCCTCATCGGCCTCAGCATCTCGGTGCTGTTCTTGCGCCGCCCGCTCGCCGACGCCACCACCGCGATGGCCAACCGTCGCGCCGCCCGCACCGCCGCGGCGGAGAAGCCGCGATCCGAGCGCGAGATCGAGGACGAGATCGAGGACGCCGCGAACGACGAGGCGCAGCAGGGCTGATCCCCGCTTCGGCGGGACACGGCGCAACGTCGTCCCGGACGACCGCGCGAGGGCCGGCTCAGCCGGCGAAGGCCCAGAACAGGAAGCCGGCGTAGCCGAGCGACGTGAGCGACGTCAGCGCGAGGGCGGTCACCAGCTCGCGCGGCTCGCGGTAGGTCCAGACGATCGCGATGGCGGGGCCCGCGGCGAGCAGCGCCAGGAGCGTCAGCCAGGCGATCGGGTACACGAAGGCCAGCACCACCGGGATCGCGAAGGCGATGACCAGGAAGAGCGTGAACAGGATCTGCGTCGCGCGCTTCCCGATGACGACCGTCAGCGTGCGCTTTCCGACGCGCGCGTCCTGATCGATGTCACGGAGGTTGTTGGCCAGCAGCACGGCGCAGGCGATGAGCCCGGCCCCGACCGCCCCGAACCAGGCCTCCTGCGGCAGCGCGAGGGCCTGCACCCACGTCGTCCCGAGGGTGGCCACCAGGCCGAAGAACACGAAGACGAAGACCTCGCCGAGCGCGTTGTAGCCGTAGGGGCGCTTGCCGCCCGTGTAGAACCACGCCGCGACGATGCAGACGAGGCCCAGCACCACGAACCACCACTGCTGCGTGCGGATCGTGATGGCAAGGCCGGCGATGGCCGCGATGCCGAAGAAGATGAACGCGGCGATCAGCACCGAGCGCGGCTTCACGCGCCCGGAGGCGGTGAGGCGGGCGGGGCCGACGCGGTGCGCGTCCGTGCCGCGGATGCCGTCGCTGTAGTCGTTGGCGAAGTTCACGCCGATCTGCAGCGAGACGGCCACGACCAGGCAGGTCAGCGCGATGACCCAGTGGAAGACGTCCGAGACGAGCAGCGCCGCGCCGCTTCCGATCACGACCGGGGCGACCGCCAGCGGCAGGGTGCGCAGGCGCGAGGCGCCGATCCAGTCGCCCACCGTCACGGGGCGCGCCACGGGCGACGCGGCCGCGCGCGAGATGTCGCGCTTGGCCGGGTTGCCGCTCACGCCGTAAGTCTTCGCCTTCTTCGCCACGATGGTCGATCCTATTCCCGGCCCCTCCCCCTCGCGTACGGTGGCGCCATGAAGCG
>Ga0256408_1000931_pt1 | contig 17708 bp, 17 predicted proteins | sample PhyAR1_FD_185998 | JGI IMG/M metagenome (GOLD analysis project Ga0256408, IMG submission 185998) | Leaf surface microbial communities from alfalfa plants in UC Gill Tract Community Farm, Albany, California, United States - DLSL A.R1 | ecosystem: Host-associated > Plants > Phyllosphere >...
TACTGATCTGATCCATTAAGGTGACTGGTAACATATTCGCAACCTGCAGATCATAGATATGCTTCAAATTATGGAAGGAATTTCTGCAGCAAAGCAAGCGAGAAGGGAGTAAGTGCTTCTATACCAATATAAATTTTTCCGTTAGAACTATGAGAAATTTACTAAAAAAATGTATTTACGAAAATTTCCGAGTATACTAAAATTGAACGAGTAGACCTAAGTACTTTTTATTTATATGTGAAGCAAGTCTAGAAAGGAGAGTCCACATGAAAAAAGTCATCGTGTTAGGCAGCGTTAATATGGATATGGTGATGTTAACTGACCGACTGCCAGAAATTGGAGAGACTCTCTTAGGAGAAACGATTGATTATTATGTTGGCGGGAAAGGTGCCAACCAAGCAGTGGCAGCAGCACGTTTTGGTGCTGCCACTGCTTTGATCGGCAAAGTTGGAGCTGATATATTTGGTATAAAAGCTTATGACCATCTCAAAAAAGAGCAAATTGATATGACGGCTGTGACAAAGGAAAAAACTAGCGCTACTGGCGTTGCTTCAATTTTTAAATTACAGACGGATAATGCTATTGTAGTATTACCAGGAGCGAATAGGCTACTGACAGATGGAGGCGCCTTGGTGGCAGACAAAATTAGTAGCGGTGATATCTTTTTGACGCAGCTAGAAATTCCTCTACCTACCGTTTTAGAAGGGTTGAAAAAAGCTAAAGAAAAAGGGGCAACCACTATTTTGAATCCTGCGCCTTATCATGAAAAAGTACTGGAGTTATTGCCTTACGTGGATTATATTACACCTAATGAAACAGAATTTGCAGGCATGACAGGGACCATTTTTGAAACTGGTGCTCAACTTGAAGCGGCGATGCTGACTTGGGCGAGGACCCATCGAACTCATTTAATTGTTACTAGAGGAGCGGCAGGGACTTCTTATACGACTGCAAGCGGAGTTGTTACAGTGCCGGCTGAAAAAGTTCAAGTAGTGGATACAACAGGGGCTGGGGATACGTTTAATGGCATTTTTGCTGCTGCATTGGCTGCTGGGCAAGCATTAGCAACAGCGGTGGCATTAGCTGGTGCTGGAGCCACTTTGTCTGTGACTAAATTAGGTGCGCAGACAGGGATGCCAACTCAAGCTGAGGTTGCACAGGATTACGTCACTTTTGAGCGCTATCTGCTAAAGAGTTTTTCACTTTAAAAAGCAAATAAACATAGCAATTAGTCAGTGAATCCTATTTATTATCAAGCGAAAAGTGGTACATGTTCCGTTTTTATCGGTACATGTGCCATTTCTTCATTTAATGAGCAATAGCTAATTTTTTTTCGCTATAATGAGAAAAATTATTTGTTTTCTTGTTGAGAATTGATGTAAGCACAGATCAATGTTTCAAAGGTAACCAAGGTTCGACCAAAAAATAATTGCGGCTGAGCAATATGAGTGGAAAATGGGCTATAAGAATTTGTCGAAAAAACCAAATCGGCAGTAGCTGCTAGCTGAGCTTGTTTTGTTCCTAAAAAAGCAATAATTGTATGTTTTCTTCTTTTAGCAAGTGCTACAGTGTCTTTTAAAGTAGGCTCTTCACCAGAATGAGAAACAACGATCAAAAGAAAATTCTGATTATTCCGACTATTTATCATTTGTGGATGAGCGGTTGTTACACTAGGAATGCAATGAAAATTTAGTACTTCGTTCATATACGCAGAAAGGTGAGCGGAAAAATCGTGTCCCAGTACAGTAATTAAATGTCCCTGATTTACACGCATCAGCTGACAAAAATGCTTGATTTCTTCCGGTTGCGGTAACACTTCGGTGATAGTTGGTGCTGGCAAATGGGCTTCTTTGATTTTGTACCACAATTCGTTGTAGCCTGACAAGTTGAGTTTTTTAGCTAAGCGGATGATAGATGTTGGTGAGGTAAAACAATCTTTGGCTGTTTGCCGAACACTTACCTCTTTTAAACGATAGCTTTGCTGATCCAAGTAGTCGAGAATTTGCAGTTCTGTTTTGGACAAGTGATAAGTTGTTTGCAGAAAGTGTAAATTCATAGGCCTTTTCCCCTTTACAAGTTTATATGTAATTTTAGCAGAAAACGGATGATTTGTATTGATCATTAAAAAAATGAGGTGTAAAAAATGAAACGAAGTACAAAAAAACGATTGATAGTGTCAGCAGTTGTAATGTTGGTATTAGCAGGCTGCTCAAATGGGAAATCAGCAGCGAAAGAAGCTAAGCAGCAAATACTACACGTAGGAATTGGTTCGGAATTGTCCACAGCAGATGTATCGCTGGCAATGGATAATACTGCTTGTGCAGTTATGAGTCAAATTGGGGAAGGGTTGTTTACTTTTGATGAAGAAGGTGGAGCAGCTCCAGCGATAGCCGTTGACAAAGTAGAGCCGACCAATAACGGCTTAACTTATACTTTTAAGCTGAGATCAGAAGCACAATGGAGCAATGGTGAGCCAATTACCGCCAAAGATTTTGAATATTCTTGGAAACGCACGGTTGATCCTAAAACAGCTTCTCCTCAAGCCTATTATTTTGAAGGACTTAAAAACTACAAAGAAATCGCCGCTGGAATCAAAGATAAAGAAGCTCTAGGCGTACAGGCTATGGACGAGCATACCTTACAAGTTAACTTAGCTTATCCCATGAATTATTTTCAACAGTTATTAGCTGTCCCGGCCTTTTTCCCGCTAAATCAAGCCTTTGTTGAAAAAGCTGGCAAAGAATATGGTACCAATGCTGAAAATACACTCTATAACGGTCCTTTTACTCTGAAAGATTGGGACGGGACCAATACTGCTTGGCAATACGTAAAAAACAAAAATTATTGGGACCAAAAAGCAGTCCAACTTGATAAAGTAAAAGTCCAAGTAGTTAAAGAAGTTGCTACAAGCAAAAACTTATTCGATGACCAACAATTAGATTTCGTCCAAATTTCTGGAGATATCGTCGCACAAGAACAAGCCAATTCTGCATTGAAAATCAGAACGATGCCAGGAACCTACTACATTCAGCTCAACACTCAAAAAGAGTTATTTGCTAATCTCAATGCTCGCAAAGCTATCGCTCTGACGCTGGATTCAGAAAAACTAGCACAAAACGTCTTAAACGACGGCTCTAAAAAAGCTCTGGGATTTGTTCCAACCGGATTCAAAAATCAAGCAAACGATCAAGATTTTGCAGAAGAAGTGGGTGACATTAATCCAACTGATGAAAAACAAGCCGCGGAATTATGGAAAACAGCAAAAAAAGAATTGGGCATTGATAAAGCAACGGTCACCATTTTATGCTCTGATACAGATAATGCCAAGAAAATCAGTGAATATCTTCAAGGCGCACTCAATGAAGTACTGAATGGATTGACAGTGAATGTATCGGCCGTTCCGTTTAACAACCGTTTAGAGAAAAGCCGTAGTGGTGATTTCGACATTGTTTTAGGCGGCTGGACACCAGTTTATGCTGATCCTGTTGACTTTTTGAATTTACTGCAATCTAACAACTCCAATAACTTTGGGAAATGGTCGAATCCGCAATACGACCAATTATTGAAAGATGCTAATGAAACGTACGCCAATGACTACCAACAAAGATGGCAGTCACTACAAAAGGCAGACTTGTTAGTCGCTGCTGAGGCTCCTTTGATTCCTTTATATCAAATAACAGAAGCCTATTTAGTCAATGAAAGAGTCCAAGGCTTGACCTTTGGCCCGCTAGGCTCTATTGAATTTAAACATGTTTCGATGAAGGAGTAGAGAATGAACCTATGGAAAAAATACAAGCAATCACGTTAATTAAGGAATTATCTAACGCAAACGGTGTTTCAGGTTTTGAACAAGAAGTTGTTCGTACTGTGCAAAAACACACACAGAAACTAGGAACACAAAAAACAGATGCAATGAAAAATTTATATATTGAACGGTTAAAAAACACTGGCCAGCAGCCGCTAATACAGTTCGACGCTCATAGTGATGAAGTTGGTTTTATTGTGCAAGCCGTTAAGCCTAACGGTTTATTGAAATTTTTGCCTTTAGGCGGTTGGGTTCCCAACAACATTGCTGCTCAAAAAGTTAGAGTAAAAAACAAGCATGGCCAATATATCAATGGTATTATTACCAGCAAGCCTCCACATTTTATGCGGGAAAATGAACGGCAACAGCCCCTAACCATTGACGATTTAAGCATCGATGTCGGTGCACGTTCCCGAAAAGAGCTTGAGGAAGTTTATCAAATTGGATTGGGTGCACCAGTAGTTCCCGCAGTTGAGTGTGAATTTAATGAAACTACCGGGCTTTTTTTAGGCAAGGCGTTTGATTGTCGAATTGGTTGTGCCTGTATGATTGATGTGTTGGAAGAATTACAAGCAGCTGACTTGGCTTGTGATATTGTGGCTACTTTAACAGCACAAGAAGAAGTTGGTGAAAGAGGAGCTATCGTTGCTGCTAAACAGGTTAAAGCTGACTTGGCTATTGTTTTTGAAGGCTGTCCCGCAGATGATACGTCAGCTGATAATTACATGATTCAATCAGCCCTAGGTAAAGGTCCGATGCTACGTTATTTCGATGTATCAATGATCACTAGCCCTGAATTTCAACAATACACGATTGATCTTGCCCAGGAAAAAGGGATTCCAATCCAGTTGTCCGTTCGTAGCGGTGGTGGCACTAACGGCAGTGCTATCAATGAAGTCCAAGGGGCGCCGGCAATTGTAGTCGGGATTCCAGTCAGATATGCTCATACTCATCATTGTTATGTGGATTTTCATGATTATCAAGCGGCCAAAAAACTAGTAATTGAACTAGTAAAATCACTGGATCGTACTAAAATCGCTGCGTTACTAGAAACGATTTGAAAGGGAGAGAGTGGTTTATGAAAATATATATTTCTTGTGACATTGAAGGACTGGCTGGCATTGCAACTTTTGAGATGGAAAAAGAAGATCCGCAATTATTTAGGGAGTTGTATCATCAGCAGCTTGGTTGGGTGATTGAAGGCATTCATAAAAGTAAGATCAATGACTTGATTGAAGAAATAACAATTTCGGATTCTCACAGTCGAGGTCTCAATTTATCTTACGCTCGTTTAGCCGCAATGGATGAGCGAATTGCTCTAGTTAGTGGCTTCCCCCGGACGGATTACATGATGAGTGGTTTAACTCCTCAACATGATCTGGTGATCTTTTTTGGCTATCATGCTGGAATTGGTAAGCTATACGGCAATATGGATCATGGTTACAGTGCTAGTGTAGCTTACGATTTAAAAATAAACGACCTTTATATGAATGAAACGACGATTAATGCAGCATACGCAAGTGAGCTTGGGGTGCCGGTGGGATTAGTAATTGGCGAGTCAGGCCTTCAAACGCAATTGCATGAAGAAGCGATGATGCCTTGGGTACCATTTGTTGCCACTAAAGCATCTTTAGGTCGCTATGCGATTAAAAATTATCCCGTTAAAAAAGTAAAAAAGGAAATGATTCAAATGACTGCTGCAGTTTTAAACGGAGACTTTACACGATTGCCGCAGTATCAAGTTAAATTACCGGCTACTGTGCGCTTGCAATGTGTAACTACTGCTCAAGCTGACCGAATTGACATGCTGCCCAATATTCAGCGGCTCGATGGTCGTGCAGTGATGTTTTCTGGAACTTCGATGAAAGAAGTGATGAATGCGATTGTAGGCATCGTGGGGCTAGGCGGAACTAGCTACTAATGAGGGAATAATCAACTTAAATAATATATTCACTGGTGCTTTTCATTGAGGATCTTTTCAGAAAATTTCAAGCCTGCACACTCAAAATCGTCTCAATGATTTTGGGTGTGCAGGCTTGATTAGTATTTATGTTAAACATATCTTATTCGGTAGGTGAGTCAGCTGAATGCTGTCCGAGTAATTCTTTGCTTAATCGTTGAGCTGTCGGCGTTACTGCCAAACCACCTTCGGCTGTTTCTTTAAAAATTTGTGGCATTTGACGACCTACTTGATACATAGCCAGTACAACTTCATCAGGCGGGATTACGCTGCGAATGCCTGCTAAAGCCATATCTGCAGAAATAAAAGCTTGAGAAGCACCCAAAGCATTTCGTTTTACACAAGGGACTTCAACAAGACCGGCGACAGGGTCACAAATCAATCCCATCATATTTTTTAAGGTAATAGCAATCGCTTGGGCGGCTTGATCCGGTGTACCGCCAGCTGCTGCAACTAGGGCAGCGCTGGCCATGGCACTAGCAGATCCCACTTCTGCTTGACAGCCACCTTCTGCTCCGCTGATGGAAGCATTATTGGCAAGTACTAAACCAAAAGCACCAGCAGTAAATAAAAATTCTAGTTGTTGTTCATGAGACAGTTGCAAACGATCGATAGCAGCCATTAAAACACCTGCAAGTACTCCGGCACTGCCGGCTGTCGGAGTGGCGCAAATCAACCCCATTTTTGCATTAACTTCATTGACAGCGATGGCATTTCTGACGGCGCTCAAAATTGTAGTACCGCTGAGAAACGTCCCTTCTTGAAGATAGGCATTTAAACGAGTGGCATCTTCTCCCGTTAAGCCGGTAACTGAACGAACGCCAGCAATGCCTTCTTCAACGGATTGCTTCATAATGGTCAAATTTTTTTCCATCGTTTCAATAATACGAGCTCGAGTATGGCCATAATTTTCACTTTCGGTGGCAATCATCAATTCACCAATTGAAGGATAATTTGCTGCTTGGGCTACTAATTCTTCAATAGAATAAAACATTTTTTCGCTCCTTCATTTTAATTAAAGTAATTTACGCTAAAGATATGAAGAATATCGGTGATTTTTTTGACGATATCGCCTACTTCCGCTTGGTCGACTTCAATAATCATAATGGCTTTTTCACCTTTGGATTCTCGAGTGACTGTCATTGTGCCAATATTTATTTCACTTGCAGATAAGGTGTTGGTCACTTGAGCAATCATACCTGGTAAGTCTTGATGAACAATAATAAAGGTGGGCGTACCCATACTTAAAGAAATTTTGAATCCATTTAACTCAGATATTTGAATATTGCCGCCACCAATTGAAATACCAGTAATCGATAATTGTCGTTCACCTTTAGTTACGACCATTTTAACTAAGTTAGGGTGTTCCGCTTTTTCATTTTTAGGAACAAAAAGCACTTCCATTCCTTGTTCATAAGCGATTTCTAAAGAGTTCGCCAATCGCTCATCATCCGGCTCCATGCCTAGCAAACCACCTACTAAGGCGATATCTGTACCATGGCCCCGATACGTTTTAGCAAATGACTCATAAAGATAAATATCCACGCTGTCAGGCTGTTGGCCAAAGATACCACGAACAATCTTGCCAATGCGAGCGGCGCCGGCGGTATGGGAACTGCTAGGACCGATCATTACCGGACCGATAATATCGAATACACTGGTATAGCGCATATGCTCCATGCAAGCACCTTCTTTACTAGAATATGTTTTTCATTGGCAGTCTAACACAAAATAAAGAATAGGCCAACTGGCTAGCGATAATTTATTTTCGGAGTTTCATTCTATGAATTCGTTTAACTATGGTTTGCAAATGCAGACATTTTATATTTTCTCAATAAACTTGACAATAAAAAAGTAAGGTGGTAGAGTCAAAGAACAATAAATGAAAAGAGGGATTCGTGCGTTGAATTTTTAAGTTGAATTTTTTGAGAACTGTAGAACTTTGCTTGGGTGACAGGTGGAGTAGGCGGATTTTCGGAAATTGGCTTAAGTATTCAATAGACGGGTCTTTTTGTGTACCATGGATTGCTGCGCTGATTTCTCTAAAGCTGCATCATTTTTGCTTTATGGGAGGTACAAATATGTCGAAAATTGAAATTAAACAATTAACTTTTGGTTATGACAACCAAGAACAGCCGTTATTTGACCAAGTTAATCTAGTGATTGATACTCAGTGGAAGTTAGCTGTGATCGGCCGTAACGGGCGTGGAAAAACAACGTTATTAAAATTATTACAAAAGCAGTTGGAATATCGAGGCGAAATTCTTCATCAAGTGGACTTTGGTTATTTTCCACAAGCCATTGCCGGGGAAGATCAGCTTACTTTCTACATTTTACAAGAAGTCGCCAATTTTGAACAGTGGGAATTGGAACGAGAATTAACACTTTTAAAAGTAACGCCTGAAGTATTGTGGCGACCGTTTTCTTCTTTATCCGGTGGCGAAAAGACCAAAGTGTTATTAAGTCTGCTTTTCATTGGAGAAAATGGGTTTCCTTTAATCGATGAACCGACGAACCATTTAGATATTACTGGCAGACAACAGGTTGTTGATTATTTGAAAAAAAAGAAAAACGGGTTTATTCTGGTGAGCCATGACCGTGCTTTTGTAGATGAAGTAGCGGATCATATTTTATCTATTGAAAAAAGTCAATTGCTCCTTTACCAAGGGAATTTTTCTGTTTACGAAGAACAAAAAAAGTTAAGCGATGCCTTTGAAATTGCAGCAAATGAAAAAATAAAAAAAGAAGTTCATCGCTTAAAGGAGACTGCACGTAAAAAAACAGAATGGTCTATGAGCCGTGAAAAGGACAAGTATGGAAACAGTAAAGTCAAAGGAAGCGGCGCAATCGGCGATACAGGTGCGATCGGGGCACGTGCCGCCCGAGTAATGAAACGTTCCAAACATATCCAACAGCGTACAGAAAAACAGTTGGCTGAAAAAGAAAAGCTGTTAAAAGATATTGAATACATTGATTCATTATCACTGAATTATCAGCCAACACAGCATAAAACGTTGTTAACGGTTGAAAATCTTCAATTGGGTTATAAAGGGAAGTGGCTTTTTCAACCGGTCTCTTTTTCAATAAAAGCCGGAGAAATTGTAGGGATTACTGGAGAAAATGGTGCCGGGAAATCTAGCCTCATTAGATATTTACTAAAAACGTTTGCTGGTGATTCAAAAGGGCAAACAATATTGGCCCATCAATTAAATATCTCTTACGTTCGTCAGAATTATGAAGACAATCAAGGAACATTACCAGAATTTGCAGGAAAAAATCAATTGGAGTATACGCAATTTCTAAATAATTTACGTAAATTAGGTATGGAACGAGAAGTTTTTCAGCAACCCATCGAACAGATGAGTATGGGACAACGAAAAAAAGTAGAAATTGCCAAATCACTTTCACAAAAAGCTGAATTGTATCTTTGGGATGAGCCGTTAAATTATATGGATGTCTTCAATCATCAGCAATTAGAATCTTTGCTGTTAAAGGCCAAGCCGGCTCTTCTAGTTATTGAACACGAGGCTCATTTTATCGATAAAGTTACCACGAAAAAAATTGAACTACAACCATAAAATCCCCTTGAAAAAACACGGTAAATCCTGTATAGTATTAGAGTATGTTTTAAAATGTACATGAGTGGGAGGGGAAATCTCAACCCCATTAACCACGCACGAGAACTTAAGGAGGTATTTTCGTGGCTAAAAAAGTAGAAAAAATCGTAAAATTGCAAATTCCTGCAGGGAAAGCAACACCAGCTCCACCAGTAGGTCCTGCCCTAGGTCAAGCGGGTATTAACATTATGGGATTCACTAAAGAATTCAATGCTCGTACAGCTGATCAAGCAGGCTTGATTATTCCAGTCGTAATCTCTGTATATGAAGACCGTTCATTTACATTTATTACAAAAACACCACCAGCAGCTGTCTTATTGAAAAAAGCTGCTAAAATTGAAAAAGGTTCAGGTGAACCAAACAAAACGAAAGTGGCAAAAGTAACAAGCGATCAAGTAAAAGAAATCGCTGAACTTAAAATGGCAGACCTAAACGCCGCTGATGTTGAAGCAGCAATGCGCATGGTTGAAGGAACTGCACGAAGCATGGGTATCACTGTCGAATAATTTTTATTCCAGACCCAAAGAAGTAGCTTCTCAGTTCGGTTCATATTGAAAGATATGGAAGACGTGGGAGGTTCTACCGTTATAACCACAATCAAGGAGGAAACAAAATGGTTAAAAAAAGCAAAAAAATGCAAGAAGCATTGAAAAAAGTTGATACTACTAAAGCTTATTCAGTTGAAGAAGCAGTGGCGTTAGCAAAAGATACCAATATCGCAAAATTTGACGCAACAGTTGAAGTTGCTTACAAATTGAACGTTGACCCTAAAAAAGCAGACCAACAAATCCGTGGTGCCGTAGTTTTACCAAATGGAACTGGTAAAACACAAAGTGTATTAGTCTTTGCAAAAGGCGAAAAAGCCAAAGAAGCAGAAGCTGCTGGTGCTGATTTCGTTGGAGACGACGACATGGTACAAAAAATCCAAGGTGGCTGGTTTGACTTTGACGTAGTTGTTGCAACACCAGACATGATGGCAACTGTTGGTAAATTAGGTCGTGTCTTAGGACCAAAAGGCTTAATGCCAAACCCTAAAACTGGTACAGTAACAATGGATGTAACCAAAGCTGTTGAAGAAGTAAAAGCTGGTAAAGTAACTTACCGCGTTGACAAAGCTGGAAATATCCACGTACCAATCGGTAAAGTTTCTTTCGATAACGAAAAATTAATCGAAAACTTCAACACCATTAACGATGTTGTGGTAAAAGCAAAACCATCCACAGCAAAGGGTCAATACATCAAAAATATTTCAGTGACTACTACTTTCGGCCCTGGAATTCGTGTAGACCAAGCTTCTTTCTAATCTGAAAGCAGATAATTAAAAAAGTCTTGACTCACTCACTTATCTTATGGTAAAGTGAGTGAGGTTAATAATTAACTGTACCGAAGACAGTAGGTGGCGTAAGTCTTAATTTCCTACCGAGGACAATTGTTGAATTATATACAATTCAGTCCCTCTATGTCTACGGTGGCATGGAGTTTTTTGTTGTTATACACGGCTTTGCTTTGAATCATTGTAAACAAAGCAAACAGATAGTGAAAAGTACTGGTTTTGCGTAGCAAAAAGAGTTTTCTTTTTATTAAGTAAACAACACTCCACCATCAAAATCAGGAGGTGAAATATAAATGAGTGAAGCAGCAATTGCTAAAAAAGAAGCGTTAGTTGAAGAAGCAGCCGCTAAATTTACAGATGCTTCATCTGTAGTCATTGTTGACTACCGTGGTTTAACTGTAGAAGAAGTGACTAACTTACGTAAACAATTACGTGACGCGAATGTCGAAATGAAAGTTATCAAAAATTCAATCCTTTCACGTGCTGCTAAAAAAGCTGGCTTAGAAGGTTTGGACGAAGTATTTACCGGACCAACAGCTGTAGCATTTAGTAATGACGATGTAGTTGCACCAGCAAAAATCATCGACGAATTTGCCAAAGATGCCAAAGCTTTAGAAGTCAAAGGCGGCGTCATCGAAGGAAAAGTTTCTTCAATCGAAGAAATCACTGCCTTGGCAAAACTTCCAAACCGCGAAGGATTGCTTTCTATGCTATTATCTGTACTACAAGCACCAGTCCGCAACGTGGCTTACGCTGTCAAAGCAGTGGCAGAGAAAAACGAAGAAGTTGCTTAATGGCAGCTTGATTCAAAGTAGCAATCAAAAAAATCAAATACTTTTAAATTAATGGAGGAAAATCAAAATGGCATTGAACATTGAAAGCATCGTTGCTGAGTTAGAAACAGCAACTATTTTAGAACTAAGTGAATTAGTTAAAGCTATCGAAGAAAAATTTGACGTATCAGCAGCAGCTCCTGTAGCAGTCGCTGGACCAGCAGCAGGTGGAGCAGCAGAAGAACAAACTGAATTCACTGTAGAATTGACAGCCGCTGGCGACCAAAAAGTGAAAGTTATCAAAGCAGTTCGTGAAGCAACTGGCTTAGGCTTAAAAGAAGCAAAAGCTGTAGTTGATGGCGCTCCTGCACCAGTTAAAGAAGGCGTTTCTAAAGAAGAAGCTGAAAGCTTGAAAGCTGCTTTAGAAGAAGTTGGCGCTTCAGTAACTGTTAAATAATTCATTTAACTATAACTATCTGAGAACCCTTGTATGTCAAGGGTTCTTTTTTTACTCTAAAGTTCAAACCTTAAGGCATAGTTAGTGTTCGCCCTTTTACCTGCAAATAAATAATCATTATTTCTGGAAAAATTTATTGTTTAAGTGGTATGAGCATATGGCGGATAGTTTGATAACTTGTTCTGGAAGCGTAAAACGAATCGCTTGTAAGGGATTACCTCAAAGGCTAACACAGTTAATAGACAATCTGACAGTAAAAGAGAAAGTAGACGGCATCGTCAGCAGTTAATACGAACACTAAAACAGCTAATACCTCAACCAAAAAAGGAAAGACTACAATTCAATGTTTTTATGTAGAAGGAAAATCAACAATCTACTATTTTGATGGAACAACAATCAAAGCGTTGAGCAATCCAGATCAAGTAACCGTTTTAAACACTATGTACAAAGCAAACAAAGGGAAAGAAATTTCTGGCTTTAACTGGTCACCGATAGTTAGTAACTTGGTATGATCGATTAAAGTATATAGTTTATAAACCAGGTATTTAATTGTATTGAGTGGGAAAAATTTAGCAGGTTTTTATAAGATCTATTTTGTCAAGTGAATTCAGAATAAGCTACGGTCTTCCGGAAATATAGGATGTTTTATTATGAAAATGTGGTAAATTATTCATTTTGTCCTTTGGTTATTACTAATAAGTCGAAATAATCGTAAAAAGTTAATTCTTCGTTTAGAATAAAATATGAACTATGAGTATAACATAACTTTTTAGGAGGGAGAACCATGGATAAAGAAATCACTGTCGAGCTTACATGTAAACACTGCGCAGCAGAATTTGTGGGAAAGTACCTTTTAAATATTCGTACAAGTAGTGATGGAGATCATCTCATCAATCAACCGTTAGGTACCTTGAATTTAGCAGAAGACGAAATCGAATTAACTTGTGATGATTCAATTTTAGCTGACGCTTTAACGGTCTCTTATGTCTGCAAAGGTTGCGGGAATAAAAATGAATTATTGATCCCGATTACAGCTGAAATGAAACATGTTGATCATATGATTTAAAAACCAAGAGCATTTTATTCGCAAAAAATAATCCTATCTGTTATTCTAAAATATGTAATTTAATAACATCTATATCGAAAAAAGTAAACACTTTGAAACAGGACGATATAGAAATGTAGGAGGAATAATTATGCATTGGTTATGGGTTTTAATTGTAGGCGGAGTTATTGGCGCTATTGCAGGTGCGATTACCAGTAAAGGGAAATCTATGGGATGGATTGCCAATATTCTTGCTGGATTGGTTGGTTCTTCTTTAGGCCAAGCGGTTTTTGGTACTTGGGGACCAACTGTAGCAGATATGGCTTTAATTCCATCAATTTTGGGAGCTGTAATTTTAGTTGCAGTCGTTTCATTTTTTGTTGGCAAAAATTAAACCTAACTTTAAAGCATGAGATGCAAGTCAACCTGACTTTTGTTCCATGTGCAAAATAAGCTAAAAAAACAGAGCAAGAAGCCGATTGGCCTTTTGTTCTGTTTTTTTTTGGCACTACGTCTTTGTTACAATTCTCAATGGTTATCTTTTGCCGTAGAAAATTTTTCACTTACTGATTTTCATTATTTTTTTTAGTTAATTTTACTACTACTTCACAGCGTGCTGTTTGTGGAAACATGTCAACAGATTGTAAGTAATTAACTTGGTAAACTTTAGCTAAACTGACTAAGTCTCTAGCTAAAGTTGAAACGTTGCAGGAAATATACGCCATTTTTTTAGGTGGTTGTTTTAATAATGTTTTAATGAGCTGAGGATCCAAACCAGTGCGAGGTGGATCAACAATAATGCCATCAGGACGAAAGCCTTCTTTTAACCAGCGAGGTAAAAGCATTTCAGCAGTACCCAGTTCATAATGTGTGTTGGTAACGCCTAAGCGTAAAGCATTTTTACGAGCGTCCTCAACAGCAGCAGGAATAATATCCATCCCTCGAACTTCCTTGGCTTGTTTAGCTAAACTTAAGCCAATAGTACCGACGCCACAATAAGCATCAACGACTGTTTCATTTACCTGAAGGTCTAAAGCTTTTAATGCTTCTTGATAAAGAATCTCCGTCTGAGCTGGATTCAGCTGGAAAAATGCTCGTGGTGAAAGATCAAAAGTTACTTGACTAATTTGTTCTTCAATACTTGCTTTGCCCCACAGATGGATAGTTTCTGCTCCCATGACAATAGATGTTTTTTTATTTTGCACGTTTTGCATGATGGAAACTACTTCGGGGATTTGTTCATTGATGGCATTAATTAAATTTACTTTTTGAGGAAATTTTCTCGATTGAGTGATGAAAACGACTTGAACTTCTCCTGTTTGAACCCCAGCCCGAACCATCAAGGTCCGAAAGATACCACTATTTTTCCGCTCATCGTAAATCGGCAGTTGATACTCATTCAGTAAATCTACCAAAACATTCATGACTTTGGTTGTGACGGGTTGTTGGACTAAACAATTATCAATGGGAACTAATTGATGTGAATCAGCTTGATATAAACCGGCTTCTATTTGATTGCCGCACTGACGCAGCTGAAATTGAGCTTTGTTTCTATAGTACCAAGGTTCTTGCATGCCGAGTGTTGGTCGTAGTTCATAGTGTTGATAGTTGGCAGGTTTAAACTTGGTTAATGCTTGTTTCAGTAAATCTTTTTTAAAGGTTAGCTGGGCATTATAGGTTAAGTGTTGCAGCTGACAACCGCCACAAACGTCATAGACGGGACAAGGAGGTATGACGCGCTCAGCAGCCGTTTTTTTTATGTTAGTGAGCTGTCCTTGGGCAAATTTAGGCGTAATGTTTCTTATAGTGATTGTTACTTCTTCTTTAGGCAATGCGCCGGGTACAAAAATAATTAACTTTTTATAATAGCCAATCCCTTCACCGTTAATTCCTAAACGTTTAATTTTTAATGTAATTTGTTGGCCTTGTTTTAGTTGCTGGCTATTCATTTGTATATTTCATCCTTTAAATTGATTTATCAACTGACGTAAAACTACTTTAATTAATGAAGACATCGTTTGTGTGTGTTTTATTCTAACATATTTTTATGGGTTTGGCTTCCGGTTATTCTATGGTATAGTAGAATATATGTTCTTATTGAAAAGGGGTAAGAGAAATGGCCACCATAAACCGAATCACGAAAGATAAAGGCGAGTTTTATGTTATTTGGCTATCGACAGGAGCAACGCTGCGAGTATCCGAAGATATTTTAGTGCGGTATCGTCTGTTGAAAGGTCAAGAGTTGACATCAGAGGAGCTTACGGCTTTAAAAAAAGCCAGCTCTTATGACGTAGGCTTGCAAATGGCTATGAATTATTTAAGTTATCAACTACGATCAAAAAAAGAAATTGATCATTACTTGAAAGACAAAGAAATAGCATTAGCAGATCGCCAAAAAATTGTCCAACGCTTAACAGAAATAAAGCTGTTAGATGATGCTGTATTCAGTGAAAGCTATGTGCGTACAATGATGCGAACGTCTGATAAAGGACCTCGAACTATTGCCCAGCAATTGAAGCAAAAAGGAATTAGCGAGCTTGACATTCAACACGGACTGTCTTTTTATACTATGGAAGAGCAATTACAGGTGGCTATTAAGACAGCCCAAAAAGCCATGAAACGCTACCGTTCCAAAAGTTTTAAAGATGCTTTACAAAAAGTTCGGCTTCATTTAACTCAAAAAGGCTTTAATGGAGAAATAATTGATTTGGCGTTGGAAGAGTTAAATTTTGAAAAAGATGAAGAGCAAGAACAAGCAGCGTTGCAAAAAGAAGGCGATCGTTTATGGCGAGCCAATCACCGTTTAGAACCAGCTAAACGATATAATAAAGTTAAACAAAGTCTCTTTCAAAAAGGATTTGACTATGATTTGATTCAGCAATATATGGAGGAAAAGGAACAAGAAAATGAAGAATGAACAACTGTGGACAGTTTGGTCAAATGAAACTACCGCTCGTTTTCAACAAATTTTTTTGGAATGGTATGAGTCGGAAAAACGAAATTTACCTTGGCGAGCCAATCTTGATCCATACCGAATTTGGATTTCTGAAATCATGCTACAACAAACGAGAGTTGAAACCGTGATCGATTACTATTACCGTTTTATGGAGCTGTTTCCAACGATTACAGCGCTAGCTCAAGCACCTGATGATCAGTTACTAAAAGCATGGGAAGGGTTGGGTTATTACTCGCGTGCTCGTAACTTAAAAATAGCTGCGCAACAAATTGTAGCTGAATATGGCGGTAAAATGCCGGAGACCATTGATGAAATTAGAAGTCTTAAAGGGATTGGGCCTTATACGGCAGGCGCCATTGGTAGTATTGCTTTTCAATTGCCGGAACCGGCAATTGATGGAAACGTGATGCGTGTAGTAAGTCGATTATTTGAAATTGATGCTGACATTGCCAAAGCCAGTAGCCGCAAAATTTTTGACGCTGCCATGCGTAAGATCATTGATCAAAAGCGACCAGGGGATTTTAATCAAGCTCTGATGGATTTAGGATCGGCGATTTGTACGCCGACTTCGCCAAAGTGTGCAGCTTGTCCGATTCAGGAATTTTGTCGTGCGTATCAATCAGGCACTATGGCTGAGTATCCGGTAAAAACCAAAAAAGTTAAAGCCAAAGACGTTTTTTATCTCGGAGCAATCATTGAAACGAAGCAACAGGAGTTTCTACTAGAACAAAGAGCTTCTATCGGTTTGTTGGCCAATATGTGGTTGTTTCCATTGGAAGAAGTGACTGAAAAACAGTTTCAACAATTACAAAGCCAGGTGAAACAAACAGCCGCTTCAGTAGAACAGTTAAGCTTTGATTTAGATACGTTGCCGTTGGTAGCGGAATCACCTGAGACTATTTTTACCGATTATACCGATGTTGTTTGGCAAAAACGCGCGCTAGGTACTGTAACGCATATTTTCAGTCATTTAAAATGGCATATTTTGGTCTTCTATGGTCGTCAAGTCGGACCAGCAAAGGCAAAAGAGCGACAGCGCTGGTTAAAGCAGCAGGAATTCTCGGAATATGTTTTTCCAAAACCACAACAAAAAATGCTGACACTTTTCCAACAGGAATTTTTGCGAAAAAAAACATGACATAGGCCCTCTTTTATTGCTCCGTCAAAACAAAGACTTATTTGGGTAGGCAAGAGCGTTTTGATAATTGGCTATTTGTGATCTAATTTATAGCTGAATTTTCTGGAATTAGTAAAATTCTAATTCTTTGAGTGAACTCATTGTATGCAAACCCAAAAATTATGCTATAATTATTTTGATATCGATGTAATGAACACACCCACACGAAATTTTTTCGCAGTTGGGGAAAGTTGGGGTACTATGGGAATTCCAAAAGAAGGCGAGTTTGTAACAATTCAAAGTTACAAACATGATGGTCATTTACATCGAACGTGGCGCGATACGATGGTATTGAAGACCAGCGAGTACTCACTAATTGGTGTGAACGATCACACATTGGTGACTGAATCTGACGGACGTCGTTGGGTAACTCGTGAACCGGCCATTGTATATTTTCACAAGAAGTACTGGTTCAATATAATAGCAATGATTCGTGAAAAGGGGGTTTCTTATTACTGCAATCTAGCTTCACCGTATCTATTAGATGATGAAGCGCTAAAGTATATCGACTATGACTTAGACATTAAAGTTTTTCCTGATGGCGAAAAACGCCTTTTAGATGTCGATGAATACGAGTTTCACAGT
>Ga0256408_1000934_pt1 | contig 17642 bp, 13 predicted proteins | sample PhyAR1_FD_185998 | JGI IMG/M metagenome (GOLD analysis project Ga0256408, IMG submission 185998) | Leaf surface microbial communities from alfalfa plants in UC Gill Tract Community Farm, Albany, California, United States - DLSL A.R1 | ecosystem: Host-associated > Plants > Phyllosphere >...
CCGGTAGTGGCAAAACACGTGTGCTAACGCACCGTATCGCCTACTTAATAGAAGAAAAAGACGTGAATCCCTGGAATATTTTAGCGATCACTTTTACGAATAAAGCCGCCAAAGAAATGAAAGAACGAGTGGCTCAATTATTGGATACAGGTGGGGAAGCTGTATGGGTATCAACGTTCCACTCAATGTGTGTTCGTATTTTACGACGTGATGTGGAGCAAATTGGCTATGAACGTAACTTTACCATTATTGATCCGGCTGAACAACGAACTCTGATGAAACGAATTATCGCTGAGTTAAATATTGATCCGAAAAAATATGATCCCCGTTCTATTTTAGGAACGATCAGCAATGCCAAGAATGAGCTACAGACGCCAGAAAAAGTCGCTGAACTGCAAGGCTCTCCATATGAAGAAATCGTAGCAAAATGTTATGATGCGTATCAAAAAGAGTTAAGACGTAATCAGTGTATGGATTTTGATGATTTGATTATGAATACAATTCGTCTGTTTCATGAGCAGCCAGATACGCTAGCTTATTACCAAAACAAGTTTCATTATATTCACGTGGATGAATATCAAGATACAAACCACGCACAATATACGCTGGTAAATATGCTAGCCGCTCGTTTTCGCAACCTATGCGTCGTTGGTGATGCTGACCAAAGTATTTATGGCTGGCGCGGTGCTGATATGCAAAATATTTTGGATTTTGAAAAAGATTACACCGATGCAACGGTTATTTTATTAGAACAAAATTATCGCTCCACCAAGAAAATTTTAAATGCAGCTAATAGTGTGATTCAAAATAATCGCAACCGTAAAGATAAACAATTATGGACCGAAAATATCGATGGCGAAAAAATTGTCTATTATCGTGGAGAAACTGAACGAGATGAAACACAATTTATCGTTAGTCAAATTCAAAAGGAAATTCGTGAAAATCAACGAATTTACGGAGATTTTGCTGTATTATACCGCACCAATGCCCAATCACGGGTCATGGAAGAAATGCTGTTGAAATCCAATATACCTTATACAATGATCGGCGGACACAAATTCTACGACCGCAAAGAGATTAAAGATATTTTGGCTTATTTAAGCATCATTTCAAATTCTAGTGATTCCATCAGTTTTGAACGGATTGTAAATGAACCCAAGCGTGGCATTGGTAAAAGCTCGATTGAAAAGTTGCGCAACTTTGCAAGTTTACACGATTGGCCTTTATTGGAAGCTGCACAAAATGTTGAACTGGCTAATATATCCGGAAAAGCCGGTAAAGAGTTAGGCAATTTTGGTTTGATGATCCAAGGGCTGACTCAGATGGTTCCTTATTTAACAATTACCGAACTCGTAAAAGAAACATTGCAGCGCAGTGGTTATCGCGATGAACTACTCCGGCAAAATAACTTGGAAGCTCAGGCACGCTTAGAAAACTTAGATGAATTCTTAACGGTAACGCAAGAATTTGACAAGCGTTTTGAAGCACAAAATCAAGGAGACACCAACGGAGAAGCAACTAAGCTGGCTGACTTTTTAAGTGACTTAGCTTTAGTTTCTGATTTAGATAACTTAGAAGAAAGTACTTCTCAAGTGACATTGATGACTTTACATGCCGCTAAAGGTTTGGAATTTCCGGTAGTTTTTTTGATTGGTTTGGAAGAAGGAGTCTTTCCACTGTCAAGAGCTTTATTGGAAGAACAGGAACTAGAAGAAGAGCGACGTTTAGCTTATGTGGGGATTACACGTGCAGAAGAAATATTGTATGTTACCAACGCTTTTTCTCGAACTTTATACGGCCGCACACAATACAATCGTCCTAGTCGCTTTTTAGAGGAAATTGATGCAGAATTAATAGAGAAGCAAGGCGCTGCTCAAACACCTCAAACAGCGACACGTACCTTTGATCCCAAAATTTTTAAAGATGCATTGCCTAAAAAGTCGGCTTATGTCCAACCGGCTTGTAAAGCCGTTTCTAATAAAGTGGCTAGCGGCGGTGAAAAAGCTAGTTGGCAAGCAGGCGACAAAGTGAAACATAAAGCTTGGGGCACTGGAACAGTCGTGCGTGTAAATGGGACAGCAAAAGATTTAGAATTGGATATTGCTTTTCCGGAAAAGGGAATTAAACGGTTATTAGCAGCCTTTGCGCCTATTGAAAAAATTTAGGAGGGGTCAAGATGACGGAGCAACAACCGTTAACGTTAGCAGAAGCGACAGAAAAAGCAATACAACTTAGAGCGCAATTAAATCAATACGCACACGAATATTATGTACAAGATCGACCAACGGTGGAAGATTATGTGTACGATCAACTCTACAAAGAATTAGTCGATATTGAAACGGACTTTCCTGATGTTATTACGCCAGATTCACCAACACAGCGTGTGGGAGGCAAAGTACTGGAAGGTTTTGAAAAAGCAGCGCACGACATCCCAATGTACAGTTTAAACGATGGGTTCAACAAAGAAGAGATCTACGCATTTGATGAGCGAGTACAAAAACTAGCTGGTGCTCCCGTTACTTATTGCTGCGAGTTGAAAATTGACGGACTTGCCATTTCACTGCGGTATGAAAATGGTGAATTTGTTCGCGGTGCTACTCGCGGTGATGGGTCAGTCGGTGAAAATATCACTGAAAATTTAAAAACCGTAAAATCAATTCCTTGGCATTTGAACAAACCCATTTCATTAGAAGTACGGGGTGAATGCTACATGCCGAAGAAATCTTTTGTAGCTTTAAATGAACAAAGACAAGAAGCCGGGCAAGATATTTTTGCTAATCCTAGAAATGCAGCGGCTGGAAGTTTGCGTCAGTTGGACTCAAACATCACCGCAAAACGCAATTTAAGCACCTTTTTATATACAGTGGCTGATTTTGGACCGATGACGGCTCAAACGCAATTTGACGCTTTAAATGAGCTGACTGAAATCGGCTTTAGAACCAATCCTGAAAAAAAATTATGCCAAAATATTGATGAAGTCTGGGCTTATATCGAAGAATATCATGAAAAACGTAGTGAACTTCCCTATGAGATTGATGGAATTGTAATTAAAGTCAATGACTTTGCAACACAAGACCAATTAGGCTTTACAGTTAAAGCGCCCCGCTGGGCAATCGCCTACAAATTTCCACCAGAAGAAGCGGAAACGGTAATCGAAACGATCGAGTGGACGATTGGCCGTACAGGCGTCGTTACGCCAACTGCTGTGATGCGTCCAGTTCGAATTGCTGGTACTACAGTCAGCCGGGCTAGTTTGCATAATGCTGACTTGATTGAGATGAAAGATATTCGTGTGCATGACCATGTCATCATTTATAAAGCAGGCGATATTATCCCTGAAGTAGCTAAAGTTTTAACTGAAAAAAGAGCGACTGATAGTCAACCTTATACGATGCCGACCCATTGCCCTGTCTGCAACAGTGAGTTAGTTCATTTAGATGAGGAAGTGGCACTGCGTTGTATTAATCCAAAATGTCCGGCTCAAATTAAAGAAGGGTTAAACCACTTTGTTTCAAGAAACGCCATGAATATTGATGGCTTAGGACCACGAGTTTTAGCACAAATGTATGACAAAGGGCTAGTGAAAGACGTTGCTGACTTGTATTTCTTAAATGAAGAACAATTGCTGACTTTGGATAAAATTAAAGAGAAATCGGCTCAGAATATTTATACCGCCATCCAAGCTAGCAAAGGTAATTCAGTAGAACGCTTGATTTTTGGTTTAGGGATCCGTCATGTAGGAGCAAAAGCTGCCAAAATTTTAGCTGAGCATTTTGGTAGCTTACAAGCTTTAAGCCAAGCGACAGCTGAGGACATCATTGAATTAGAATCCATCGGCGAAATCATTGCAGATAGTGTAGTTGCTTATTTTGAAAATGAAGAAGTTCATGAATTGCTAACTGAGCTTGAAAAAGCTGGTGTTAACCAAGCGTATCAAGGTTTACGTAGTGAACAATTAGCCACTGTCGACTCACCATTTAAAGATAAGACCATTGTCTTAACAGGCAAACTTAGTCACTACACAAGAGAAGTAGCCAAAGAAAAAATTGAGAATTTAGGTGGTAACGTGACTGGCAGTGTGTCGAAAAAAACAGACATTGTTGTAGCTGGTGCTGATGCAGGCAGCAAACTGACGAAAGCGCAAAGTCTTGGAATCACCGTTTGGGATGAAGCCACCATGGTTCAAGCACTTGATGCTAGCACAGTAGAATAAAAGCTACCAAAAACTAAAAAAAATTGTATAATAAACTATTTTTTTCGAAAAAAACAACGGATGCTCAATAACTGTGGTTTTTTATGATAAAATAAGAAAAAACGTCTTTGTTTAAGGGTAGTAAAGAGATCAATAGAAAGAAGGGTATCTATGGCAATTAGTGAAGAACAAGTAAAACACGTGGCCAACTTGGCAAAACTTTCATTTTCACCATCTGAATTAGCAGAATTCACCAAGCAATTAGGGAAGATCATTGATATGGTTGAACAATTAGAAGAAGTAGACACACAAGGAGTTGCTTTTACCTCAAACGTCAACCAAACTATCAATGTAATGCGTGAAGACGTTGCAGTGCCTGGTACAGCGCGTGAAGATTTGATGAAAAATGTTCCAGAAGCAGAAAACGGCTATATTAAAGTACCAGCGATTATTGATAATGGGGAGGCTGGTGCCTGATGGAAAAATTATACGATAAATCATTAACAGAATTACACGACATGCTGGCAGCAAAAGAAATCACGGCACTGGATTTAACAAAAGCTACCTTAGATCGTCTAAAAGAAACCGAAGAACAAATCGGTTCATTTATTACGATTAGTGGAGAAAAAGCAATTGCTTTAGCAAAAGCTGTTGACGCCAAAGGAATTACTGAATCTAACCCCTTAGCAGGGATTCCCATTGGCATCAAAGACAATATTGTTACCAAAGATATTTTAACAACAGCTGGTTCAAAAATGCTGCATAATTTTAATCCCATTTATGATGCAACCGTTATGGATAAAGTCTATCAAGCAGATATGATTCCAGTAGGTAAGTTAAACATGGATGAATTTGCAATGGGTGGTAGCACTGAAACTTCTTACTATAAAAAGACTAAAAATGCATGGGATCAAACGAAAGTTCCCGGTGGTTCATCAGGCGGTTCCGCAGCTGCCGTGGCCGCTGGACAAGTGCCAGTTTCTTTAGGAAGCGATACAGGCGGCAGTATTCGTCAACCGGCAGCCTTTAACGGCATTGTGGGCTTAAAACCAACTTACGGCCGTGTTTCAAGATTTGGCTTAATCGCTTTTGCCTCTAGTCTTGATCAAATCGGACCTTTAACTAGAAATGTAACAGATAATGCCTTAGCTTTAACTGCTATTAGCGGCTTTGATGAAAAAGATGGGACCTCTGCTGGTGTTTCAGTTCCTGATTTTACTGAAGACTTAACTGGTGACATTAAAGGTATGAAAATTGCGTTACCAAAAGAATATCTTGGTGAAGGTGTTCAACCAGATGTCCGGACTGCTGTTTTAAAAGCTGCTGAAACATTTAAAGCTTTAGGAGCAACAGTTGAAGAAGTTAGCTTGCCGCATTCTAAATATGGCGTCGCTGTTTATTATATTATTGCCTCATCTGAAGCAAGTTCAAACTTGCAGCGTTTTGACGGCATTCGTTACGGCTACCGATCTGAAAACGTGAAGAACTTAGAAGATGTTTACATTAACTCTCGCACGGAAGGATTTGGTAATGAAGTGAAGCGTCGTATTATGCTAGGAACGTTCTCTTTAAGTGCCGGATACTATGACGCTCACTTTAAAAAAGCTGGACAAGTTCGGACGTTAATCAAACAAGATTTCGATCACGTCTTTGCCGATTACGATTTGATTATTGGACCAGCAACGCCAACTGTTGCCTTTGGCTTAGGTGAAAACATCAATGATCCAATCACTATGTACATGAATGATATTTTAACGATTCCTGTTAACTTAGCCGGCTTACCCGGTATGTCAATTCCAGCCGGATTTTCAGAAGGTTTACCAGTTGGTTTGCAAATTATCGGCAAACATTTTGATGAACATACAATGTATAAAGCAGCGTATGCTTTTGAACAAGCAACCGATTTTCATACTAAAAAACCAGTGATTTTAGGGGGGGAATGATTAATGAATTTTGAAACTGTCATCGGTTTAGAAGTCCACGTAGAACTAAAGACAAACTCTAAAATCTTTTCACCGGCGCCGGCGCACTTCGGAGCTGAACCAAACAGTAACACCAATGTTATCGACTGGAGTTATCCTGGCGTATTACCTGTTATGAACAAAGCAGCATTGGAATTTGGAATGAAGGCTGCCTTAGCTTTAAATTGTGAAATCTCAAAAGAGACACATTTTGACCGCAAGAACTACTTCTATCCTGATAATCCAAAAGCTTATCAAATTTCACAATTCGATCAACCAATCGGCCATGATGGCTGGATCGAGATTGAAGTTGACGGACAAAAGAAAAAAATCCGGATCGAACGGGTGCATTTAGAAGAAGACGCAGGTAAAAACATTCATGGCTCAGCCGGTTATTCTTATGTTGATTTAAACCGACAAGGTACACCATTAATTGAAATCGTGTCAGAAGCAGATATGCGTTCACCGGAAGAAGCGTATGCATATCTAGAAGCTTTACGCTCAATTATCCAATTTACAGAAGTTTCTGATGTGAAAATGGAAGAAGGCTCAATGCGCTGTGATGCCAACATTTCCTTGCGCCCTTATGGACAAGAAGAATTTGGGACGAAAGCGGAATTGAAAAACTTGAACTCCCTGAACTTTGTGAAAAAAGGCTTAGCCTATGAAGAAAAACGCCAAGCAAAAGTTTTACTTTCTGGCGGAGAAATTCAACAAGAAACACGACGCTTTGATGAAACCACTAACCAAACCATTTTAATGAGGGTCAAAGAAGGTTCCAGTGATTATCGTTACTTCCCAGAACCAGATGTACCGCACTTTGTTATTGATGACGAATGGATTGAACAAATTCGGGCTAGCTTACCGGAAATGCCCACTGCTCGTCGTCAACGCTATATGACAGAATTAGGCTTGCCGGAATACGATGCCATGGTTTTAACTTTATCTAAGGAAATGTCTGACTTCTTTGAAGCCACTCTAAAAGCTGGCGCTGAGGCAAAACAAGCATCTAACTGGCTTATGGGTGAAGTATCCGCCTATTTAAATAGTCAAAAAATTGAATTGGCTGATACAAAATTAACACCGGAGAACTTAGCCGGACTGATTTTATTGATTGCTGATGGAACTATTAGTTCAAAAATCGCCAAAAAGATTTTTAAAGAATTAATTGAAAATGGCGGCGATGCCAAGCAAGTAGTTGAAGCCAAAGGTTTGGTTCAACTATCTGATCCAGCCCAATTATTACCGCTGATCAACGAAGTACTGGATCATAATCAACAATCAATTGACGACTTTAAAAATGGAAAAGATCGAGCTGTTGGGTTCTTAGTTGGCCAAATAATGAAAGCTACTAAAGGACAAGCAAATCCGGGCGTAGTTAATAAATTACTAAAGGAAGAATTGGCAAAACGATAGAAAGAAGCAGGCAAAGGAATGAAAAAAGCAAGAGTAATCTATAATCCAACCTCAGGAAAAGAATTAGTGAAAAAAAATTTAGCTGATATATTGTTGATTTTGGAAGAATGCGGCTATGAAGCAAGTGCTTTTGCAACTACACCAGCCGCTAATTCTGCTCGTGACGAAGCACATCGGGCAGCTCGTGCAGGTTTTAGTCTTATCGTAGCAGCCGGCGGTGACGGCACCATTAATGAAGTAGTCAATGGTATCGCCGGCTTGAAACGCCGGCCGAAACTAGCGATTATTCCAGCTGGTACGACGAATGATTATGCTCGAGCTTTAAAAATTCCTCGTGATAATATTGTAAAAGCCGCTGAAGTGATTAAAAAAAATCAAACCGTAAAAATGGACATTGGTCAAGCCGGCAAAACCTATTTTATTAACATTGCCGCAGGCGGTCATTTAACTGAACTGACTTACGAAGTCCCTTCTGAATTAAAGAGTATTTTTGGTTATCTCGCTTATCTAGCCAAAGGCGCAGAAATGTTGCCCCGCGTTAAGCCAATAAAAATGCGGATGACCTATGATGAAGGAACTTACGAAGGTAATGCCTCCATGTTTTTCCTTGGTTTGACTAATTCAGTTGGCGGCTTTGAACAAATTGTGCCGGACGCCAAGCTAGATGATGGCAAATTTTCATTAATTATTGTGAAGACTGCCAACATCTTTGAAATTCTTCATTTAGCGGCCTTGATGGTTAAAGGCGGCAAACATATTGAAGATCCACGGCTAATTTATACAAAAACCAGTTATTTGAAGGCTGAAACACTGGAAGCAAATCATCAAATGATGATTAACTTAGACGGTGAATACGGCGGCGATGCGCCGATGGAGTTTCACAATTTACATCAGCACATCGAAATTTTTGCCAATGCAGATGCCATACCTGCCAATGCGATCTTAGGTTCAGTGTTGGAAGGAAATCCTACTGATCCACTGGAAGAAGATGACGATTACTTGGCAGCCAGCCAAGAATTTGTAAAAGAAGTCGAAAAATTAACGGACGAAGACATTGACGACGATGGGAAGATCACTGGTAGGAAAAAGTAATTCGTTTAAAGAACCAGACCAGCTTTTTAATAAGTTTGTTTGGTTCTTATTTTTGTATGAAAGCACATCGAAATTCTTGGTTGCTTTTCCTTGCCTTTTTCATTAGAATGAGTGAAGTGTAAAAATAAAAGGAGCTGCTTATGAAAACCACTTATCCTGTGAAAAAAAATGATGTTCTTGAAGTTGAAATTATCGACTTAACCCATGAAGGAATGGGCGTTGCCAAAGTTGATCATTACCCGCTATTCATCGAAAATGCTTTACCTGGTGAAAAGGCCATGATTAAAGTCTTAAAAACCGGCAAAAGTTTTGGTTATGGAAAAGTACAGAACTTATTAAAAACTAGTGAACAAAGAGTACCTATTCGCGATATTACCTCTACTCGGGTAGGCATCAGTCCATTACAACATTTAGCTTATGACGCTCAACTGACATTTAAAACGGAGCAGGTCAAAAATGTGATGCAACGTATCGCTAAATTACCAGACGTGCCCGTCTTACCAACGATTGGTATGGAAACGCCGTGGGGCTACCGTAACAAAGCGCAAATTCCTGTCAGAAAAGTAGTCGGTCAGCTACAAACTGGTTTTTTCAGAAAAAACAGTCATGACTTGATTCCGATGGAACACTTTTATATTCAAGATCCTAGAATAGATGCAGCTATCATTCAAGTTCGCGATATTATGAGAGAATATGGGGTTAAACCTTACAACGAAGCTGATAATACCGGGAACCTTCGCCATATTGTCGTTCGACGCGGCTACCATACTGGTGAGCTGATGATTGTGTTAATTACTAGAACGCCTAAGCTTTTTCCAATTAGCAAAATTATTCCGGATATTTTAGCTGTCTTACCGGAAGTAGTCAGCATCGTTCAAAATATTAATCCTAAACGGACTAATGTTATTTTTGGTGAAGAAACAATTCTTTTACACGGTTCCGATCATATTACCGATACGCTCTTTGATTTGAAGTTTGATATTTCCGCACGATCTTTTTATCAGGTTAATCCGCAACAAACAGAGGTGATGTATAGCAAGGTGAAAGAATATGCAGCTTTAACTGGTGAGGAAATTGTTGTGGATGCTTACTGTGGCATTGGAACGATTGGTCTCAGCTTAGCTAGGGCAGCAAAACAAATTTATGGTATTGAGGCAATTCCAGAAGCAGTAGCAGATGCAAAACATAATGCCGAGCTTAATAAAATTGACAATGTTTCTTTTAAGGCTGGTTTGACGGAAACTGTCTTGCCGGAATTATTAGCAACAGGAATCAAACCAAATGTAGTAATTGTGGATCCGCCTCGCAAAGGGTTAGCTACTAGCTTAATTGATACTTTATTGGAAACTGCTCCAGAACGAATTGTTTATGTTAGCTGTAATCCAGCTACCTTAGCTCGTGACTTGGCATTATTAGCTGCGGGTGGGTATGAAGTAAAAGAAATACAGCCAGTTGATAATTTTCCACAAACGACTCATATTGAAGCGGTTAGTTATCTAAAAAAAATAAAGAATTAACTGGTCAATATAACGCAAGTGGCTATATAAGAGTCGAGTTTGTATAATAAGTGCAGCTGCCAATCCGATTTAGTAGTAATAATAATATGCAGCCTTCATTTATTTTAGTTTAACTGATTAATAAATAACACTATATATAGAATTTTCATCAATAGATTTTCTATATATAGTGTGTTTTTTCGTTTTCTGTTAGTTTTCACATTGACTTTTAATAACAAAAAGTGTAAATTATAGAAAGTGTCATTCCAGTTGAAATAAAAAACTTTTTTTGGAAAGGTTTGGGTCTTGTGTCGGAAAATTTTATAATAAATGATTTTAAAGGTTGGGAAGCAAAAAATTATTTTTTTCTTGGTGGGATGATTATTGTACAATTTTTTACTTTTTCTTTGAATCCCACCAGCTGGCTTACTTTGATTGGTAGCTTATGTGGGATTATTTGCGTAAATTTGATTGCTTTGGGAAAAGCCAGCAATTATTTGTTCGGGTTAGTCAGTGCTCTAATTATTGGTTATTTTGGATTGATAACCCAGGTTTATGCAGAAGTATTATTACAAGGTTTTTATATAATAATGGACTTGACTGGACTATACACTTGGTTAAAGGTAAGTGAAGATGGTTCAGGGACAGTCACTAAGGTGAAAATATTAAAAGATGTTCAATGGTTGTATACGGTGATTACTTGGCTTGTGATTGGCTGCGCTACCTTTTTGTTATTAGGTTCTATCAATGACGCACAGCCAGCGTTGGATGCATTAACGTTTAGCGTTTCAGCTACTGCGATGATACTCATGATCTTCCGCTATCAATCTCAATTTGTTTTTTGGTTGCTGGGGAACTTTTTTTCAATCTTCCTTTGGTTTCGAGCTGGCGTTCATGCAGGCGGCGATTATGCAATTTTTGTAATGTATTGCATGTATACAGTAAATTCAGTTTTCGGCATGATTAACTGGCTGAAAATTAAACAAAAGAATTGAGTAGGAAGAAAGGTTGATGGCAGTGATTGTGTTAGCAGGTACTATTGGAGCGGGGAAATCTAGTTTAACCAAGTTGATTGCGGAGCATTTACACTCGGAAGCATTTTATGAATCGGTGGAAGACAATGAAGTGTTGCCGCTTTTTTATGCGGACCCAAAAAAATATGCTTTTCTTTTACAAATATATTTTTTAAATAAACGCTTTAACAGTATCAAGCAAGCTTTAGTTCATGAAAATAATGTATTGGACCGTTCAATCTATGAAGATTCGCTACTTTTTCATTTAAATGCAGATTTAGGACGAGCTAATGCTACAGAAGTAAAAGTGTACGATGATTTATTGGCGAATATGTTGCAAGAACTACCTTACGCTGCACATAAAAAAAGACCGGATTTACTGGTTCACGTTAAAATCTCTTTTCCAAAGATGTTAGAACGAATAAAAAAACGTGGTCGTCCATATGAGCAGATTGATCAGGATCCTACGCTCTACGATTACTATCAAGAATTAAATCGCCGCTATGATATCTGGTTTGAAAACTATCAAATAAGTCCCAAGCTACAGATTGATGGCGATAAATATGATTTTGTGGAAGACCAAGAAGCTCGCCGATTCGTTTTATCAACAATTGAAACTAAACTTGCAGAACTGGGACGTTGATATAGTGTGTTATAAAAAAACAGCATCGTTAGACAAAGATATTTCAGCACGTAGTATTGAACATGCTGAAATATCTTTTTGAAAGAGGAGTATAAAGAAGTAAAACTTATAGATCACTGTCTAAACTGTATCTTTTATCAAAGATAATAGGAAGAGTCTAAGGGTGATTTACTTAGTGTTATGGGAGAGTAGACAGTGATCCATAAAAGGGATGGAAACGAACAAAAATGGAGCCGGACAATTGTTCAGCTCCATTAAGACTATAATTAATTAAAGCATCGTCTTTCTGTTTAAAAACACAACCTTACAGGCGGTCAAAAAAGAAAGCATGCTAAATAAATTAGTTTGGTTACTTAATAGGGCAGAGGGCTCTGTCATATTATGTCTTTAAAAGCCAGTTGGTAGCTAGATTTTAAAGTATCTTTTATTCAGTTCGTTTCCATCTGTCTTTATTTTATCGGTAAAGTTAGTGATAGTCAATCACTCTTCTGATGAAATAAAAAATTTCCAGTTATTTAAGAAATTTTTGACTATTTTGTTGAAAGTTATTGACATTTTGGTATAAAAAAAAGAGCCTTTTTTTCACGTTTTAACTATTCTAACATAGCAATTGACGATTTTTTTAAAAGATTAGCTGAAATTTATGGAAAAGCTACTGGAGATCTAGAAATTTGCTGGAAAATTCGGTAAAATGAAAGAAGTCGGTGATTGTGCCGACAAAGCAACTCAGCAAATCAGAGGGCTCTGATTTGTCGAGGTCCTAACAGGTAGTTGGTAGCTAGCTGTTAGGATGCTTTTTTTTATCAGTTAGATACATGATTGATGAGTTACTTTAAATAAGAAAGTGAGGCGTTTCGATGAATTCACGCTGGTTGCAACTTCTTGTACGCTGGAACTTAAAGTTTCAAACGGTTTTACGAGGTCGCTACGCTCGTTTTGACCAGTTAAATCGACTGCTTTTAATAGTAAGCATGATACTTTTAATCGGTAATCTTTTTTTCAAAATAACTAGTTTACGTTGGATCAGTTTATTGTTGCTGCTATTGATTTATTATCGATTTTTTTCAAAACGAATTCATCCTCGTTTAAATGAAAATAAAAAGTACTTAGCTTATCAACAAAAGATAATGAAAAAGCGGCAGTTTTATCAGCAGCGCTTGAAATATAGAAAGGACTATCGCTATTTTACTTGTCCTCATTGTCGCCAAAAATTACGAGCTCCTCGCGGCAAAGGAACAATCAATGTGACTTGTTCAAACTGTCAGGAGAAGTTTCTCAAAAAAGTTTAAGGAACTTCACAACCCTACCAGCAGCTTACCTAATTTTGAGCTATCAAAGCTAATGAATGAACAAATAAGAATTTTTAGCCCAAACCTAACTTATGGTATACTGAAACTATCAGATCAAGCTAGCAAAGATATTTAAGCATCCGTGCTGGCAAAAGGAGAGAAGACCATCCATGGAAATTCAACGTCAACAAGAATTGGTGGAAGCGTATCACTATGATCGGCGAGCACCGGAAACCGAAGCTGAAACAGAATTGCGAGTAAGCTTTTCACCTCTTGAATTTAAAGAAGCTAGCGCTAGTGATGCCAATTCGGCTTTGGCTGCTCGCTTAGAGTTTAGAATCGTCTTTGACGAGTACATTTTATCAGGCGCTGTCAGCCAAGTAAATGTGATTATTGGCCGTAAAATTGAAAAGCAAGAAGATATTGCTCAAGAAGAAGTTGATGAGTTGGTTCGGCCGCTGTTTAGCATTGTTGAGCGCTTATCTTATGAAGTAACTGAAATTGCTTTAGATCAACCAGGCGTCCAACTAAACTTTCAATCCTCAGAGGAAGCATAAAATTGCTGTGATAGCTTTTGACTATCACAGCTTTCTTTTTCTATCAAAAAGTAAGCATTTTTCTCTACATAGTAAAAACAAATAAGGTACAATAGGACTGTCACTGAAAATATGTTCGTTTTTTCAGAGTACTTATTGAAGAATAAGTACTGGGAACCTTTACTTCCTTTGATGTACTTGTCATTAAGTTTATAGGAGGAAAAAAATGACAACATTCATCACTGTTTTAATGGTCCTTGTGTTTGTCGCTGTGTTAATAGCCTTCTACCAAATGCAAAAGAAGCACTTTAAATTTTCTACTCGTGTCTTTTCAGCTTTAGGAGTAGGAATTGTCTTAGGTGCAGTTATTCAGTTTGTTTTTGGTACTCAAGACAAAGTAACTACAGGGGCAATGGATTGGATCGGTATTGTAGGTAATGGTTATGTAGCGTTTTTACAAATGCTCGTAATTCCGTTAGTCTTTGTTTCAATTGTGGGAGCTTTTACCAAAATGAAAGAATCCAACAAGTTAGGTAAGATCAGTTTTAATGTGCTGGCTACTTTGTTGGGTACCACGGCAATTGCTGCTTTAATTGGAATTGGTACTACCATGTTGTATGGATTACAAGGTGCCGAATTTACTCAAGGGGCTGCTGAAACCTCACGAATTGCTGAATTGGCTACGCGTCAAGAAACAATTGAACATCTATCAATTCCTCAGCAAATCGTCTCATTCATTCCTAAGAATGTCTTTGCTGATTTTGCTGGTACCCGTTCAACGAGTACGATTGGGGTTGTGATTTTTGCGGCTTTTGTAGGGGTAGCTTATCTAGGTGTAAAAAGAAAAGCACCAAAGGAAGCTGATTTTTTTGCTAATTTGATCGATAGCTTATACAAAATAACAATGCGAATTGTTACTTTAGTGTTGCGGTTAACGCCATATGGTGTTTTAGCTTTGATGACAAATGTAGTAGCTACTAGCGATTTTATAGCGATTGTCAATTTAGGTAAATTTGTCATAGCTTCGTATACAGCTTTAATTGTAGTTTTACTTGTTCATTTAATTATTTTAACTCTACTGAAAGTGAACCCAGTAAATTACTTGAAAAAAGTCTTTCCTGTTTTAAGTTTTGCTTTTACCTCTCGTTCAAGTGCCGGCGCTTTGCCTTTGAATATTGAAACGCAAACTAAAGTGTTGGGGGTTGACGATGCAACTGCAAACTTTGCTGCAAGTTTTGGCTTATCAATTGGTCAAAATGGCTGTGCCGGGGTTTATCCGGCAATGCTGGCAACAATTGTTGCGCCTACTGTTGGCATTAATGTGTTTAGTATCCAATTCATTTTAATGCTAGTCGCGATTGTAACGATCAGTTCATTTGGTGTCGCCGGTGTCGGTGGCGGTGCTACGTTTGCTTCACTGATTGTTTTAGGTGCGATGAATTTACCAGTGGCGATTGTCGGTTTGGTTATTTCGGTAGAACCGTTAGTTGACATGGCCCGAACTGCAATTAACGTTAACGATAGCATGGTAGCTGGAATTTTAACAAGCGCAAAAATCCATGAATTAGATCGTGATACATTAAATGATAAAACAGCAGTTATTGAAGCGAATGCTTAACAGAATAACTCCAGAAGAGCCAGCTATGCTGGTTCTTTTTTTATGAAAAATTGGCGCAATTATTTATGGGAAAGTATATAATGAATTGGAATGAAAAGAAAAGGAAGTGAGCTGTTTGTTTACAAATCAAATGAGAATTATGTTATATGTAACCGATGTTGAAGCCTCAAGTCAATTTTGGCAAAAAATTGGTTTTGTTGAAGTTCAACGAGAAGCAGTCGATGGAACTTTAGTTATTGAAATCGCTCCTAGCCCTACAGCCGAAGTGATCATCGTTTTATATGAACTAGCATTTATCCAACAACATTCTCCAGAAGTTGCCAGCAATACTCCATCAATAATGTTTACCAGCAACGATGTTATGGCACTTTATCAAAAAATGAAAAATGCCGATGTTAAAGTCGGGGAACTGATCCAACTCCCGACCGGATTAGTCTTTAATTTCTCTGATAACGATGGAAATTATTATGCTGTGAATCACTGCGATTGACCGTAGGGCAGAGCAGATGCTGAACAGTACTTGTTGAGGAAAGCGAGAGAAGTAATCAAGTCGGAGAATGTGAATCTACGAGGCTCATTCCCAATTCCCCTCGAAACAAAGTATCGTGTTCCTATAAGCTTTGTCTGCTGCTTTATCAGTGGATAGGTATTGTAGTGGTTAGTAGTTTTTATTATCCTACGTTAAAAATGTTTATGGGAATACTGGGATTTTCTACCCTTTCAGGAGCAAACCACAGTTTCTTAAGGAAGCTGTGGTTTTTTCTGTGTAAATAAAACAAGTGATTCTGCTATGAATTTTTCTTAAAGTAGCTGTTAATAATACAAAAAAATTTTTTTGTAAAAGAAGGCTGTTCTCGCTGTTGGCTAATCAGCTACCATGAAAGTTTATTGTGCAGTATTCCACAAGCGGAAAGCTCGCTTTTTCCTTTTTCTTTTTTATATACTAAAAACGTATGAAATAATTTTATACAGTAGCTTTGATTTAAAGCGGAGGAAAAGGGGAAGAAACACATGAATTATCAAGTATTGCTTTACTACAAATATACGCTGATTGAGGATCCGGAATTTTTTGCCAAGGAACATTTAGCGTTTTGTAAATCATTGGGTTTAAAAGGACGGATTCTGGTTGCTACAGAAGGGATTAACGGTACCATATCTGGAACTGTTGAAGCAACAGAAGAATATATGACTGCCATGCAAGCGGATGAACGTTTTAAAGATACGTTCTTTAAAATTGACCCAGCTGAGGAAATGGCTTTTCGTAAAATGTTTGTACGCCCAAGACGTGAATTAGTAGCACTTAATTTGGAAGAAGACGTTAATCCTTTGGAATTGACAGGACAATATTTGGAACCTGAAGAGTTTAAGGCAGCGCTGTTGGATGAAGACACCGTTGTAATTGACGCTCGCAATGATTATGAATATGATTTAGGTCATTTCAGAGGAGCAGTTCGTCCGGACATTCGTACTTTTCGCGAATTGCCAAAATGGGTTCAAGAGAATAAAGAGCAATTTATGGACAAAAAAATCGTTACTTATTGTACAGGTGGTATCCGTTGCGAAAAATTTTCAGGCTGGTTACTAAAAGAAGGCTTCAAAGATGTAGCTCAGCTCCATGGCGGAATTGCTAATTATGGTAAAAATCCCCATACGCAAGGGGAACTTTGGGATGGAAAAATGTATGTTTTTGATGATCGGATCAGTGTGGAAATCAATCAAGTAGACAAACTAGTAATCGGTAGAGACTGGTTTGATGGCACCCCTTGTGAACGTTACATCAACTGTGCGAACCCTGAATGTAATCGTCAATTTTTAACTTCAGTAGAAAATGAAGAAAAATATTTAGGTAGTTGCTCGGATGTTTGCCGTCACCATCCAGCAAATCGCTATGCAAAAAATCATCAGCTAAGTGAAGCAGAAGTAGCACAACGTTTAGCTGTTATTGAAAATGAAAGAATGAAAGTTAAAGCAAATAGTTAGACAGCAACTGAGAAGTTAACGAGGATATATGATAGTTTTTATCGCTTTAAACTGTTTTTTCTTATAAAATTCTACTGAAACAGTGAGAGTCTCTTGTTTTGTCTTAAATGAATTTTCAGAGATTCAGTGCTAAAAATCGCCCGAGGTAACAGGTTACTTGGGCGGTTTTTAGTATTTTAATTAACTAACATGTAGTCATTCTTATTAAGTTTTAGTCATTAAATATTTAATACTTTATCCAAAAAGTCTTTCGTTCTTGGATTTTGAGGATTTTCAAAGACTTGTTGTGGCGTGCCGTCTTCTAAGAAGTTACCACCGTCGATAAACATAACACGGTTGGCTACTTCTTTAGCAAAGCCCATTTCATGAGTAACAATCACCATCGTCATTCCTTGTTGAGCTAAAT
>Ga0256408_1000943_pt1 | contig 17456 bp, 26 predicted proteins | sample PhyAR1_FD_185998 | JGI IMG/M metagenome (GOLD analysis project Ga0256408, IMG submission 185998) | Leaf surface microbial communities from alfalfa plants in UC Gill Tract Community Farm, Albany, California, United States - DLSL A.R1 | ecosystem: Host-associated > Plants > Phyllosphere >...
TATCCTGAACGCGTTAACAATTTTGAACATAAACAATGGTTGGATGGAATTATCGGTGAAAAGCGGGTTTCATGTGAAATGGCTGATCTAAGCCATCAGTATGAAAGTGCTCGTTCAGGAGCTGGCATTGCAGGTTTACCATGCTTTCTTGCAGATAAAGATAAGCGTTTGGTTAAACTCGAAGTAGATGAATCTATGCTCAACCTTGATATTTGGATCGCAAAGCACCCTGATCGTCGTAATGATCCCCTAGTGGTGCACGCCTCAAACGTCATATCTATTATACTGAATAAGGTTGGGTTAGGATTGAAATAATAAAAACCGCTTTTCAAATAACATCCTGCCAACCTTAAGCGAGAATTCATAAAACCTAGCCTTATTTAATTTACAAGAAAACCAAGTCTCTGGGTGTCAATTGACTCTTGATAGACCATTAGAAGCTGTAAAAAACGTTTCGTTACTGTAGATTAAAGTTGGTATGCCTGTAAAATAGACTTTTTTTCTTTCATGACACACTTTTACTCCTCTGGCCGACTGATAACCCAGACAGCCAAGAAAATGAGTACAGTGCCGATTATTATACTTTTTGTTCGTCTCGGATTGTTAGCTCCCGGAAATACGCCACAGTTCCCGACTCAAGCCATACGCCCACGCCACCACGCTGGTTTGAGCCCAGTTTTAAGTCCTTGACGATTAAAGCTGGCTTATCAGAATGATCCAGGTAAAGCACTGCGCGTTGTCCTTTTACATTAATCCGCATATGCATCCAGCGAGCTAATTCCAGTTCAGCATAGGTTTCATATTTCTCAGGTGACTCACGTCTGAGACGGTCAAATCGATAATCCGGGAATGCCACGTACTGCACGCTGTGGTTGCGTCTCAGTTGGTCATCAGCCAGGCTATTTGTCGGCCGTAGATAAATACTTTCAAACTGGTCTGACTCATCAATACGGAAAGTCAGACCAATAAATCCCCTCGCGTAATCCGGGGCCTCAGCACTAAGTTCGCTGGCAACCCAGAGCTCAATTTCTCCGTCACAAAAATCAAGCGGCAACCATGCCATAAAGTTCCTGTCAGTCAAAATCTCTTTCTCCGGGTTCTGGATAGCTTCCCGCGGCATTGTCATTCGGATAGCCGGGTAACACTGGTAGATGCAACTTTCCAGACTGACGCCGGACAGGATGAAATCCTCCGGTTGTGAAAAAGTCTTTATCATTGATGACATGGAGGAACTCCTCTGCGTTTTTAGGTTGACTTACATTCCATCGACACCCGAACAATCGGTAGTATTTTCGCCCCCGGAATCCAGTATTACTGTCGTGACCTTATTTACTTCCCAGAAAAGGCGCAATACTCGCCCAGACGGCATCAAAATTTACAGCAAAAGCAGGATGTGGGGCATCAGGAATGATTGCGAGGTGCGCATTCGGCAGCATTTTATAGGCGGCGAACACGGTATCAATTGGTGCATTCATATCCTTTTCACCCGCCATAACAAGCACCGGCGCATGGATTGACTGGAACAGAGACTTACCGACGATAGTTTGATCGTATTGTCGATTAGCTTGTTTATACCACTCAGTCACTTTATCGTGCTGTGGACGAATTTCTGCCTGCTCAGCCCAGTACCGTGGATCAAGGTCGATAATAGACTGTAAGGGGGTATCACGATCTTTACGCCCGCCCTGGACAAAGCCTTTTGCCCATTCACCTGCGCCAATCGCGACGAGTTTGTTGGTCTGCTTTGGATAATCAGCCGCAAACTGGTACCCCGTATAGGCACCGTCACTAAAACCGATTATATCTGCTTTAGAAATGTTTAAAGCCAAAAGCACCTCAAGCAGGTCTTTCGCTTTTTGCTTATAGTCTGGTGTGACTGAACCTATGTCCGATTTTCCGTGTCCACGCGTGTTCACCAAAATGACCAGGTGATTATTTTTAAGTTTGTCAGCAAATTCGCCCATTTCTGCCATGGAGCCGACAATTCCTCCGTGCAGCAAGACCACTGGTTCACCAGAACCGTAAACCTCATAATAAATTTTCGCATCACCAGACTGCACATAGTGTCCGGCTTTCGTGTTATTGCCGTAAGGGATGGCACTTTGATAGCTATTTGACTGCTGTCCGAACCAGTGCAAAGGTTGATTTGGGCGTATTTCAGCGGCGTGTGCTGTGATTGCAGACATACACAGTCCTATAAGCGTTGTGAACATTCTGTTCATTCAGATGATCCTTCCTACTCTGATGGGTATACTGAAAGAGTGACAGACATGGCTCACATAGCGATGTCGTCATTGAGATTAACCCGGGATCCCAGAGCCATCTCTCTCCGCCATGCATCAATCTGTGGCGGCCAGTGAATCCCTTTAACGATAGATAATGAACGCAGCAGCGGAAAAAGACGGATATCCGTGAGCGAGAAATGCCCAGAATCTCTCTCTTGGTGTGCGAACAGCAATTCAAGAACCTCAAGTTGTGCATTTATTTCATTAACCATAATTCCGGTTTGTTCCAACAAACGTGGGAACGGACCGAAAACGGCTTCTTTCTTGTTGACGAAATATTGTCTCGCCGCATCCGGTTGGAATTCTTCAAAATCCGAGTTTGCCCAGCGCGGGATTGCCAGCTGATAAATCAGTTTTGTTGCTTCTTCCATCCAGGTTTCGATTGCTGGATTGTCAGGCATTTCCAGGACAGACGAACCGTAAGTCTCATCAATGTATTTGACGATGTCCAGGCTCTCACCCATCGCTTCATTGCTTTCAGTGACCAGGACGGGAAGTATTTTTTTGCCGATGAGGCGCGTTGGCGTTTCTTCATCATTGTTTGGCAGAGTAATGATTTCACACGCGACATCTTTCAAGCCAAAAATCATGCGTGAACGTACGCAAAATGGGCAATGATCGTATACATAAAGTTTCATAGCAGACCTTTCATCATCTCTAATCTAAAAATTAACGTGTAAATCCATCAAAAGGTTTCATATACACGGCACCAAACGGATCTAACCGTTTGCGGATTTCATCATCGGGTTCGCCATAAACTGTCAGGCCGGTAATGGTGACTAAAGAGAGAAATGTTTCTGCAAAAGGTGCGAACGTGTGGTCAACGTGGCTCACCACATCTTCCTGACGGTAACGCTCGACGATGTGTGCCGTATGCTGATCTTCACTGACGCTGTAGACATAGCTTAGCGTGCCGGGTTCTTTACTGGTGGCCTCTACCACGCGTGAGACTAATTCTTTAAATACCGGGAATTGTCCGTCATTGACGGCCAGGTTAAATACGCAGGTGATTTCATTTTTCATCGTAATCTCCAGAACTATGGGAGCAGGCGAACGAGCAAAGAAGAGAGAAAGACATTCACCGCAAGAGGAATAGGCCGTTACGCGCGGGAGCATAACGGCGACTGTGGCCAAAGAGCGCTTAGCGTCAGCTCGATTTTTTCAGTGTTTCAGAAAATAGCTCACCTGAAATTGCCCAGTTATCGGTGGTGACGTCGTTGAAAATGACATAGACATACTGTGGATCAACGTTGGCATGGGTGGCGATAGCATCGGTCACGGCTTTTGCGATAGCAGGTTTAGCCTCATCACGACCTTCAAACATCTGGATATTGACTACAGGCATGGCAGAACTCCTTCAGGTATGGATAATAGGTCAGTCGAGCTGACGTTGAAGAAATCTTACGCGGGTAGCTTAAGTGGATAAACAGGCTAAAAGAGGACAGAGTGTAGAACTTAAGTCTACAATCACTCGAATGCTTTTTGCCCGGCCAACTCAATTAACTCATCAATAATAAAGCGAACGCCAGGCAGCAAATGCCGGGCGCGCGGCCATATCACATTGAGTTCGGTGGGCGCAGGATTGTAGGCGCTAAGCAGCGGCACTAACTTGCCACTCTGAAAATGCGGGCGCAGTAACGCTTCGGGAAACTGAATTAAACCGGCTCCGGCAATACAGGCATTAATCATCGCATCGCCATCACTGATTTGATGGAAAGGCGCAGGTTTAAGCCTGATCTCCTTCCCGCTCTCATCACGGATTCGCCAGCTAAGGGGCGCCCCACCACGCCATGCCAGAATGCAGCGGTGGTGTGCCAGATCGGCCAGCGTTTCAGGTGTGCCGTAAGCAGTAATATAATCGGGAGACGCGCAGATAATCAGATGCTGATCGTTGAGTTTGCGAGCGATGAGATCGGTGGTGTCTTTCACTGGGCCAAAGCGAATAGCGAGGTCAAAACCAATATCCAGCGGGTCTATGATACGGTCGTTAAACGTGATGGTCAGCTTCAGATGCGGATAGCGTTTTGTCATGTCCATCAGCACCGGCATCATCACCGAGCGGCCAAAAGCCGCAGGCAAATCGATCCTCACGGTGCCGGTGGGTTCAGTGAGCTTAGAACGCAGCGCCATTTCTGCCATTTGCAGCGTTTCAAGCGCACTCTGGCAGCTTGCCAGATACGCTTCGCCTTCGGTGGTCAGGCTTATTTTTCGCGTGGTGCGATGAAATAGCGGGATCCCGAGGCTATGCTCAAGCCGCTGAATACTCTTACCAATTGCTGATTTCGACACGCCCAGTTGTTCAGCGGCTGCGGTAAAGCTACTTGAATTTGCGGCCGTCACAAAGTGGACGATACTGCTAAAAGATTCGGTAGAAATCACGGTTGACATCGGTTACGCCAGGACAAAAAACAAAAAGATACTTAAGCGTAAAGCCGAAACGTAAAAAAACGCAAGCGAAGGGTGTAGAAACGGGCACGTCTACTTCGCGCTCAAATCTGCCCCTGCTAAACAAAATGTCTTAGCGTAGGATATTTTCCGTTTTCCAAGCGGACCCCAAGTAACGGAAACACGCCTGAAATATCACCGGTGAAGCGGATCTCCAGCGGTTTAATCAGTTCGCCACAGTCACTGAATGCGGGATGGAGTTCTGCTTTTGGGGTATAGACGGCGCTGGCCGTTGTGGACTCTTTCCGATAACTGCGCCATTCCTCCGGTGACAACAGAAAATCTATCCACCCCATAGTTTTCAGCGTTTCGATAAAATACGTCAAGCGGAATAACACGCTTTGCTTCAGCAGTTCGCCCGTGCTGGAACGCCATATGTACTCGACCTTTCGGTGCAGCTTTGCGCCAAAACCGTAGCGTTTCCCCTGGTCAAGAAGCCAGAGAATATCCTGTGCGACTGAGCGGGGGAACAGCTTGCGTTTTTGCGCGGCAGCCAGCCACTGCATGATGAACATGTGGATCTGTAAATCTGTGCGAATTTTGCCCTGTTTCTGCGAAATTTTTATCGCTACCAGCAGGCACCATGCCAGATGCATCAGTTCTTCGGTCGGGCGTTTCTGATAAAAGACAGTCAACCAGTACCACTCCATTTTTTTCGTCGCGCGGAAGAATAGCATATCGCCTCCCCATCCGGGAGCAGGGCTACCGCCTTCGCTACGCTCAGTTGGTCAACCCCGGAAACGGGTAAAAGCAAGTTTTACCCGCCTCCGGCGTTCCTGTTAAAAATCCAAAGGAATCAAGATGATGTTATTTTCTTACGGAAAACTGGTCAGGGCCAGCTTTCTTTGTCTTCCCCTGCTCTCTTCACTGCCCTTCCCCGCTGTCGCGGGGATATCGACGGCTCCGGATATTCAGGTGGGTTTTTCTCCTGAAGGGACAGGCCGCCTTCTGGTGCTGAACACCATCGGTTCCGCACAGCAGAGTATCCGGATGATGGCCTATTCCTTCACCGATCCGGACGTGATGAAAGCGCTTATTGCCGCGCATCAGCGGGGCGTGGATGTAAAAATCGTTATCGACGAGAAAGGCAATCGCAACAGGGCCAGCATGGCGGCAATGAATCTGATTGTGAATGCCGGTATTCCGCTGAGGACAAACGACCACTTCCCTATCCAGCATGATAAGATTTTAATTGTTGATAATCATACAGTTGAGTCAGGTAGCTATAACTTCAGCAGAGCGGGAGCGAGTAAGAATTCGGAGAACGTGGTGGTGATGCGCTTTATGCCCGCCATCGCCAGCCAGTATCTGTCTCACTGGCAGTCCCGCTGGGAAATGGGGACAGACTGGCAATCGACCTACTGATAACGACGTACAAGTAGCCTCTCACTGACAGGGGTGATCCGTGCGCCAACGCAGATCACCTTTTCGATAAAAGTTAAGTCGCTGATTTACCAATTCTGTAGTATTCTCCACGGGACGATCCTTTTTTGATCTTTGAGGGGCAGAGATGTCGCAAGCCGTAAATGCAGCAACTTCCTCATCGAAACGTGCTTACAGAAAAGGTAATCCATTATCTGTGTCTGAACGACAACAAGCACTGATGGAGCGCCGCAAAGAAACCCATAAAGAAATCAAAGTTTACGTTCCAACAGTTCTGAAAGAGCGTTTACAAAACTTGTGTGAAGCTGAAGGCGTTTCTCAGGCAGAAATGATCAGCCGGCTGATTGCTGATGCAGGCTTCCCACAGAAGTGAGCAACGTTATGGGTGAACATTCTTGAGTGCAGAATGAATCGGTGCTAAATTGCTGTCCAGAGTAAAGAATATTTGGCGAGCCACGCCGTAAGGTGGCAGGGAACTGGTTCTAATGAGATGTTTATCCAGAACCAGAAAAAACGAAACCCCGATAATCTCCTTAACTTTGGCGAGTGGAGAGATTAATCGGGGCCGACTAAAACTGCATAGAAGCTGTTGCTCTATGCAGGGAGTATATGTGCATGCTCAGAAAACTGCAATACCTTCTGTGCTACCTGCTCCTTCCGTGCAACATAAGCGCAGGAAGGTGTGGCTGACGCTCAGACCCTGTTTACTCATTACCGACAGGTCAAAAACCCGAATCCAGAATTCACCCCGCGTGAGGGCAAAAAGACGCTGCCGTTCTGCCGCAAGCTGATGGCGAAAGCCGAAGGCTTCACGTCCCGTTTTGACTTTTCCATGCATGTCGCTTTTGCGCGTTCGCTGGGTGTGCGTCATCGTATGCCGCCGTTGTTGCGCCGCCGCGCCATCGATGCGCTGCTACAGGGGTTGTGTTTCCACTATGATCCACTGGCTAACCGCGTCCAGCGCTCCATCACCAATCTGGCCATCGAGTGCGGGCTGGCCACAGAATCGAAAAACGGCAACCTGTCCATCACCCGCGCCACGCGGGCGCTGAAGTTTATGGCGGAACTGGGGCTGATTACCTACCAGACCGAGTATGATCCGCAGATTGGCTGCAACATCCCGACCGATATCACCTTCACGCCAGCCCTGTTCTCCGCGCTGGATGTTTCTGACGTGGCCGTTGTGGCCGCGAGGCGCAGTCGCGTGGAGTGGGAAAACCAGCAGCGTGAAAAACAGCGTCTCCCCCGGCTGGACATGGACGAACTGATAGCCAAAGCCTGGCGGTTCGTGCGTGAGCGGTTCCGGAGCTACCAGTCCGAGCGCAAATCGCACGGGCTGAAGCGCGCCCGCGCCCGCCGTGACGCTGACCGTAACCGCCGCGATATTGAAACCATCGTGAAGCGGCAACTGACGCGGGAAATTGCCGAGGGCCGCTTTACCGGCAACCTGGACGCCGTGCGTCGGGAACAGGCAAGGCGTGTAAAAGAGCGTATGCTGATGTCCCGTGGCAACAACTATACGCGGCTGGCAACGGCCACCACCTGACCCCCTCTCCTTTTATTAATTCGGCTGACCCCGGAGGTATCTGCACGTCTGTTACTCACCGTTGCTTATTATCTGAGCGAACGGGCATGACGCCCATCCATGATCCCCTCTCTTTTCCTGCAAAACCGTGCTGAAATTTTGTTGCCGGCGCCATCTTTGCCCGATGAATTCAGTTACCCACACATAACTGCAAGGGAACTCCCTATAAGGTTACAGCCGCTATGTATTTAGAGTGCCAGCCGTACTGATTTCAAAGTGCGTGGTTCCCTTTAAAAACCTGCTCAGTACTTCTTTTAAATACCTTTTATCTTTTTCATATAAACAGATAACCTGTTCATCGTCTGCCCTGTGGACAGCCTCAGAGAATGCCCGCCCTTGCAGCGGACTCACGTCCGCGCCGGTTCGATAAAAGCAAAGTTACCTCCCGTCGCTACGCGACAGGCACTGTAAGGGGTCTGAATTTAGTTACAGCATTCAAAATGCGTTCCCGCAAACCCAGAATGTGCATATCTGTAAACTCATCACCGTACCCGCCAGTGAAAAGCGGCCCCGCCCCGGCCAAAGGCCGGAACAGCGTCGCTTTTAATAATGGATGTTGTAACTAGGTTTTTAAGCCGCTTTAAGTGCCGTCGCTTAAAGGTCTGGAATAACACGCCCGTAAGCGGCCCTTACGGCCCGCTAACGCGGAGATACGCCCCGACTGCGGCTACGCCTTGCCGTGACCACTCCGACAGCGCACTGAAGCTTCTGTATCGCGTTTAGCGGATTTTAGTCTTACAGGGCGAAGAGATGGATTGGCAGAACCTATCAGAACGGTAACCGGCTGCGCCGGGTCACGGTGCCATTCACCAGTAAAGCTATATTCAGCATTGGCTGGCACCTCCATGCCGCTTTGCGGCATTTAAATAACTGGCTGCGCACTGCTCGCTAGTTTTCATCGTTTTAACGAGGAACCCTTTCGTTGACACCAGGAGCGAGTATTCCTATTATTGTGCTGATAGTTAACACAGGGGGCATTATGGCCAGAACAACAAGCGTTACGATTGGCGAACAGCTCGATTCGTTTATCAGTCGATTAATAGACAGTGGCCGTTACGGCTCTGCGAGTGAAGTTATGCGCTCTGCTCTGCGGTTGCTGGAGCAACAGGAAACAAACGATGAAGTTGTTCGCCAGGCTGTTATTGCTGGGCTGGAAAGCGGTGAAAGCTCGCTATCACTGCGGGATATTGCAGCACAAAGAAAACTGAGACATCGTGTATAAACTCACCGAACGGGCGGCAGAAGACTTCGCCGGGATTTATGACTATACGCTCTTAAAATTTGGTGAAGCTCAGGCAGAACATTATACAGACGCACTTGAGGCATTTTTCGAGACACTGTCCGGAATGCCTGATATGGGGCGGGACTACAATGCCGTCCCTGGTGTGATGCGCATTGAATTTCAGCGACATGCCATTTTTTATACGGTTCGTTATACGGATATTCTGATTGCGCGTATTTTGCACCAACAGATGAACCATAAACGCCATTTACTGTAAATCTAAACACGCTGCCGCGCTTTGCTTGGCCAACACCGATTCGGCACATAAAAAATTTATGCACCAGATTAGTGTTCTCGGAAAAAGCAGTGTGTTTTTGAGTTAATGTGTATTTACACATTTGAGTTTTTAACTGTCATTTTCTTTCAGCCAGTTATCAACCAAGTCCTTTATTACATCAGTAATAGATGTACCTTGCTTTGCACACGCAGCTTTGAAGCGGATATGTATTTCTTCATCAAAGTTAACGTTGACTCTCTTTTGCTTTCCTGTGGGTGTGCTATTGACGACTTTTTCAAGATCCCGATGCTCACCGAAACTCATTGTTTTTGATGTATGTTGTTTAGTTAGTGCCATACATAACCTCTTAATATGCTAAAATGAGTATATGAGTTTTTACTCAAATGATTCAAGTATTTCTCGCGTCAGAATGGCTATCTCGCCCTTTGCTGCTCCATCGTTGGTATCGAAAACGCTCTCACCTTCCATCACGGATTTAACGTAACTTTGGCGCTGTGTGATCGCTGTTTTGAACGGCTTAATACCCGTCTGAGCAATGCTATCTTTCAGGACGTTAAGCATGGTGGCTTGTTCAATTTTCCGTGTGATGAGGAATCTAGCTTCTACCGGACGATTATAAGCCTGGGCTTCCAGTACAGTGACTACAGAACCGGCAGCGGAAAAATCCAGAGGGCTGGGTGTTACCGGGATGATAATCAGATCGCTGACCATCACCGCTGCTGAAGTAATAACTGATAAAGAACCGGCACCATCAATAATGACAAAGTCATATTCAGCCAGATCCTTTCTTACCTGGTAAACGTCTTTCTCTGATGCTGCGGTGTAAACATCGAATGCTGCTTTCTCTGCTTTATTCCAGTTAGTCAGGCTCATCTGCGGGTCTGTATCTACAACTGCAATTTTCTTACCCGAACTGGCAAGGCAGCTACTGACGTTGATCGCCGCAGTCGTTTTACCAGACCCCCCTTTGGGGTTGAGGAACGCGATAATTTTCATGTCTAAACCTCATTTGTGTGTTTACTCATTTGAGTTTAATTATACACATAAACTCAAATGAGTAAATGTGTTTTGTATGTGTTAATGAGTATATGTGTGTTTTTTAAGATTAGACCATGCGGGGAATGTTGGTTCTGACTGCTACTAGTGACTTATTGCCAGCCTCCATCGTATTCCTTCCAGCACTGATTAGTCGCATCGTTGGTTAGCGTAATATCGTCGACCACGCAGTTACGCATCTCAGCAGTGCGGTAAATCTCGTCAAATAGTTCGTCAATCTGCTCTTTCAAATCGGCCTCATCACTGTACGTAAAAATCAGACTGTACTCGTTGTTGTCCAACATCTTTCCGTCATAGTCGCACTCAACCAGCCAGGCAATATCTTCTCTGACCTTTTTCTTCCCTCGGGTAAATTTGCTGCCGTTCTGCACTGGCACCCATAGCGTGGTTGCCACGGAAAATGCGGTAGTACTCTCAGGTTTCCCGGAAGGAGAGGGTAGGGAAGGAGCTGAGGCGAACTGTTTAATTGCCCGGCTAATGGTGCCACGACTGCAATTGATGGTCTTTTGAACCTGGCTCCAGGAGCTGCCGCTGGCCAGCAACCGGTTAATGGCATCATAGCGATGTTGGTTAACCTTCCTTCCCTGGTATTTGCCCTCCGCTTTTGCTTTGGCGATCCCCTGTTTCTGGCGTTCCCGGCGCTGCTCATAGTCGCGCCTGGCCACAGCGGCCAGCATATCGAGCAACATGTCATTGATGGCTGAAAACATCCGGTTATCAAAATCAGCCAGCCCCGGTGATAAATGTAGCCAGGTAGTGGGAACATTAACGGCCACGACTCTTATATTTTTCCTGGCAATCATTTTCTTGAGCGTGATCCAGTCATTCCCGGCCAGACGTGAAAGGCGGTCAACATCTTCAATGAGTAAGATGTCGCGCTGCCGGCAGTCTTTCAGCAGCCGGAAAAGCTCAGGACGTTCCAAGCGTGAACCTGACTCATTTTCAATATAATAGTTACAGATGGCCAGCCCGCGCTCAGTGGCGAAAGTATCGATAGAGCTACGTGCTCTTGATGCATCCTGTTCGGACGTGGAGGCACGAAGATAAGCGCGGACAAAGCAGGTCGGTACTGTTTGAGTCATTTTTGAGAACCGGTTCTGTTTAAGTATGTCGTGGTTGTTTAAACAGTACCAGCTTGCAGCGGTGCGAGGAAGGTATACTTATACAGTACTTGTTTCCGATGGTGCGGGGAAGGCACACAACCACAATATAAATTGTCACTTATAAGAGACGGTTTATATTGACTACCTGTCACTTATAAGAGACAATGTACACAGGTTAAGGGAACGAGGGCGGCAAGATGCCTTACACGGCGAAACGATACCAGACAGAAAACGGTGAGGTTCCATACACCGACTGGATGAAAAAATTAAGACGTAAAGATCAGACCGCTGCGTTAAAAGTGGATTCCAGAATTGCCCGCGCTATGGGCGGTAATTTTGGAGATCATAAATTCGAAAGGGATGGTGTCTGGGAATTACGAGTTGATTATGGTCCCGGCTACAGGGTTTATTATTCAATCGAAGATGGTGAAATAATTCTCCTGCTAATTGGCGGGAACAAAAAAACGCAAACAGCCGATTTAGATAAAGCCGTTAGTTATCTGCAAGATTTTAAAAAGAGGTCAAAAAAATGACAGCCACCAAAAATGTGAAGTCGCTGATTAGCAAAAATGATTATCCGGCAGCAGTTGATCACAACGCCGCCATGATTGAAGAACTACGCGCTGATCCTGATTATGCAAACGCTTATCTTGCTAATGCCCTGGAAGAAATTAACGAGTCTGGTGGCTTAGGCGGTTTTCTTGTTGCGTTACGTCAGGTAATAGAGGCGCGAGGGGGGATTTCCGAAGCCGCTAAAAAATCTGGCCTTGCCCGTCAGAGTATCTACCGTGCATTATCCCCGAACGGGAACCCGACCATCACAACACTGGCACAACTTGCAGCAGTGGCCGGGTTACAGTTCACTCTCAGCAAATCCAGCCACTAATTTCTCAAGTTCCCCCCATAAGCGGGGGAATTTTTGTCACTGACCGTTTCAGTTACCCGCCCCGTAATTCGCGGCTTCAGCCGCTCAAACGCGCAGATACAGCGCCCCGCGCCGATGCTACGCACCGTCACGGCGTACCGTTCGCAAGCTCACGCGCTAACTGCGAAAGGCTAATTGTGCGTTGTAAGTGCTGTAATGGGCTTTGCAGGGCGTGGAAGGGGGAGTGCTTAAATCTGCCTGGTTAGTTCGCCATAACTGGCGAACGTCCCCGGCGCGATGCAGCTTCCAGGCAGAACGTAACCACTGTTCGCGCCTCTTTTCAAAAGCAGTGATGTAAATACATTTATATCTTTATATTTTAGGGCAATAAAAATTCTTGTTATACCTGCAAATGCAGGTATAATTTAATCATCGAAAGGGAAATGGTTTCTCTTTCTTCCAAAGCCCAAATTGGGCGGGAGTTCCAGATGAGTAAAGAAATCGCTGTAGAAATTTTGAATCAATTAGGTGGAAATAAATTTATTGCAATGACTGGATCCAAAAATTTTGTTTGGCTTGAAAATGGTGGACTCATTTTTAAACTTCCATCGAATTTCGCTTGTAATGGTATTAACCTTGTTAAAATTGAACTAGATCCATCAGATACCTACAATTTGGAATTTTTTAAATCCAGAGGTACATCATTAAAAAGCATTGCATCATATACGATGATTTATTGTGACCAACTTCAAGATATCTTCACCGAAACAACCGGACTATATACATACCTTTGATAAGTGAAGGAGTCGCCCCGAAAGGGGCGATAACAAAATAAATTATAGAGTATAAGGGGAAAAATGGCGAACAACATCATTAATGCAGAGCTGGTATTAGATGTTTTTAAGAAACATGGTGCATATATAACTCTTTGTGAAGTTAACGAAACGGTTAAATATTGCAATGAAAATGGCGGAAACATGCAGTGTGGTTTAGATCCTGAAGGATGGGCGCATCGCTTAGCGAAGGAAGAAGCTTATCAACAGGAATGTGAGGCTCAGGAAAGTATTGGTGAAGATGTGCATTTTGACCAGAGGAACCAGGAACGTACAGCAGAGATTTACCAGGTTCCAGGGTGGGGAGGGAATGAATAAATGTATGACATATTAAAAGTGTTAAATTTATTAATAGCGCCTTGTGCGCTATTGTCATTTTTAAATTTAGGAAATTACAGTCATGACTGACAATGTTGTGAAAGTGAACAAGGGTAACTATTCATATACTATAACGGCAATTAACAATGAACTGTTACAGGTGGTCAAGTACGTAAAGACAAGGAATAAACATACAACAGGTAAAACGAAACGAGACATTGTATTTGATGAAAACCTAACCAGAGACCAGGCTTTTTCTCTCGATGGTGAGGTTTTGAAAGCGCGTTTACTGGATTTTCTGAAAGGTATAAATAATGAAGAGTAAACCAACGCCAGAACAGGTTAAAGCCGCTCGCATTGCTGCTGGCCTTTCTTTAAAAGAAGCCGCTGATACTTTTGGTTATCAGTTAAATTCATGGCAAATGAAAGAAAGTGCTGGTAAAGCAAGTCGTTCTTTATCTATTGGAGAATACGAGTATTTATTGCTGTTAGCGAATCAACATCCAGAATATAAGATAGTGAAAAAATAGTTGCCATACCTGCATATGCAGGTATAATATAATTATTGAAAGGGAAATGGGTTCTCTTTCTTCCAAAGCCCAAATTGGGCGGGAGCTTTTAATGAACGTATTAACTTTTAAAAATGATACTGTCTCTGTCGGTGATGTATTTGCGTCATCCTGGGGCTATGAGCAAACCAATGTTACCTTCTACCAGGTTCTTTCTGTACATGGAAAGAAAACTGTCACTGTTCGTGAAATCCGCGCTAATTCAGAATATAAAGATTCAATGGTCGGCTTTAAGACACCTGTTTTAAATGATTTTACAGGTGAGTGTTTTAAACGCCAGATTAAAGATTGTGGCGATGAGTTAGCGATTAAAATTGAAGATTTTGAAACTGCTTATAAAACAGCACCAGGAAAAAAACACCGCTTTACTTCTTATTATTGAAACTAAATGGAGGGGGATGCCCCTCCATCTATCGGAGAGAACGGAAGAACAATGGAAAGAGAATTTAGCGCAGTGGCTTCCCTGAAACGGAATGTGAAATTCTGGTTTGAATGTTGTGGGTGCAATAACGAGCAGGTTATCAGTAATGTGAAAAACTGGTTTGATTTTGCTTATTGTCCGGCAGAACAGGAGAAGGCTAAAAATGAAATAATATCAGCATTAACTGGGGAGGAAAAAAAGATTTGATTGTAGAGGTATCAGGTTGCTGAAACAGCCTGATACCTATGACATATAAACATATAGAGGGCGTTCAAATGTCAATGCAGAAGATAATAGCTATTGCTGATTCCCTTGTAAAGGGATGGGAAGTAAAGATACCGGCATTAAAGGCCACTGAATGGGATGAGCTACGTTGGTGGCTGGATTACTTAAAAGGTTATGATATTTAAATAAAGCGGGGATCTTCCCCGCTTTTTCTTTGTTCCTTCCTCTAAAATTAATTCCCCCCGTCAAATGTCAGAAACGCAATTTCCAGGCAGGTAATGAACCGGATTGTGCCCGATAATAGATCTAGCCTGCTTCTTTTCCAGTAATCACCACACCTGACGCAGGATTTAAAAATCCTGCAAGTTGCTTATTAAACAATGAGTTAGTATGTATGGTGTCTGTTTTATTTGCAAGTCTTCCATAAAACGAGACTCCCAGTAGAGTCTATGTATAGTCCCTTGGGAGTCCTTTTTAGAGTCTTATAAAACTATTATATATAAATCATGATATTATAGCTTTAATCCCCTTGTGAGACTCCTTTAGGAGTTTGATTTTATATTGTGATAGTCCTATTGAACTCTAATAAAGCTCTGGTTAGACTCCTATAAGAGTCTTATTCAGCTTGCCTATACGCTGTTTAAAATAAAACCAGACTCTAACTCAACTATGGATAAGGTGGTCGAAATGCCAAGAGCGCAGGTTTACATAACTCAGAATAATTATAAAAGAATACAGGCTATAGTTGATGCAAAAAAGGAAGATGGTGCTGACAGAACCGAAGCTAACGTATCCTCCGTTGCTGCAATGTTACTGGATATAGGGTTGCGAGTTTATGAATTTCAGCAAAAGAAAGAACAGGAAGAAGGTGTTGATGGTGGGGGGGAAGGTAATGAAGATGATAATCTTGGTTCTATAGAAATAAATAAAGTAATTATGGAAAACATACTCAAAACCTCGTATGCATCAACAATATTACTTCAAATGATTGGGAGTATTGATGAGGTCAAAAATATCGAATCATTCAGTTTTGAAAACATCAAATCTCAAATAAGAGAGAAAACAAATGAGGAACTGAATAAGATCATGAGTGAAAAATAGATCCCGTTATTTTCAATAAAGATGCTTTTAGTTGAAAGCATCTTTGTAGGTTTATATGTCATACATTATTTTAGATTGATTATGTAGATTAGTTCAAGTTATCCACTTTGAACGTGTATATGATACCATCAGGTGTACTAGCTCAGACCTGATCTGACAGTTACCGGTTATTTGTACAGGTGTCTGTCAGATTAAATCTGGGTCAGATTCTTTTCTGCCCAGACCCGTTTTCCATCAAGTAATGTTGCCATCGGCGTACGCCCGCAGCACATTTTTCCCTGATGAGTTCGTTCATTATTGTAATGCCACAGCCAGTTGTCCAGATCCATTTGCAGGCTTTCCAGGTCTGCATATAACTTCTTGCGGAACGTAACCTGATAAAATTCCTGCAAAATGGTTTTATGGAAGCGCTCGCAGATGCCGTTTGTCTGCGGAGACATCGCCTTCGTTTTCGTATGGTCAATATCGTTGATGGCCAGATACAGCTGATAATCATGCTGCTCCACTTTACCGCAGTACTCCGTCCCCCTGTCGGTCAATATTCTCAGCATCGGCAGCCCCTGTGCCTCGTAGAACGGCAGTACACGATCATTGAGCAGGTCGGCGGCGGTGATCGGCGTTTTACTCGTATACAGCTTGCAGTGTGCCACTTTCGAGTACGTATCCACGAACGTCTGCTGGTAGATACGACCAACACCCTTCAGATTGCCCACGTAGAAGGTATCCTGCGAGCCCAGATACCCCGGATGTGCCGTCTCGATTTCACCGCTGGCCTCATCATCGTGAGCCTTTTTCTCCAGCGCCGCGATTTGAGCGTCGGTAAGCACGATGCCTTCTCTGGCGACCTTTTCCTCAAGTGCCTTCAGACGTTTACGGAAGTTCTCCAGGTCGTGTCGTTGCCAGATGGAGCGCACGCCGCTGCCGGAGATAAATACGCCTTTTTTACGCAGTTCATTACTGGTCCGGTGCTGCCCATGGGCCGGGAACTCAACGGCGTACTCAACAACCGCGCGTTCAGTGGCCTCATCGACACGGTTCTTCAGGTTGGGAACCCGGCGGTTCTGATTAACCAGAGCTTCGATACCGCCTTCTGCAGCCAGTTCCTGATAACGATAAAACGTGTCACGTGACACGCCCATGATCTTACAGGCTTTTGAGACGTTACCGAGTTCTTCGGCGAGATTGAGCAGGCCGGCTTTGTGTTTGATGATGGGATTGTTAGTATGAAGCATGAGAGTTACCTCGCGTTTTGTATAAGGATTAGACACCCATATCAAAACCGGTAATTCTCAACCTTTCAAGGTCCAGTGTCAGATCAAGTCGCGACTAATACAAATAAAGAACAAAGGGAGAAGTTGACTATTTCCGCCCCACCTATCCTGGCCAGGCATTTCTTTGCTACAAACATGTGGGCATTATCCCAGGAATTACCTCTTGTCCTCATATCGATATTGAGCGATGTCCACTTCGTCTCTCTATCTCGTCTCGAAGCAGATCTTGCCGTTAGATTATCCCCCGGAATTAAAGACACTGATATCATAAAAAAAGTCGGTAAAATGGATTTCGCTTTGTATGCAGCCAGTAATTATGAGCATCTTGAATCGCCTGAATTATGGGAATTCATAGCCTATCCTGAACGCGTTAACAATTTTGAACATAAACAATGGTTGGATGGAATTATCGGTGAAAAGCGGGTTTCATGTGAAATGGCTGATCTAAGCCATCAGTATGAAAGTGCTCGTTCAGG
>Ga0256408_1000958_pt1 | contig 17273 bp, 18 predicted proteins | sample PhyAR1_FD_185998 | JGI IMG/M metagenome (GOLD analysis project Ga0256408, IMG submission 185998) | Leaf surface microbial communities from alfalfa plants in UC Gill Tract Community Farm, Albany, California, United States - DLSL A.R1 | ecosystem: Host-associated > Plants > Phyllosphere >...
TAAAATGAATCATTCTCAAGATAACATTACGAATGAATATTTTATGATTAATAGCTTTATATTTATTTTCAGCAATCGTTAATAACACATGAACGAACCCAAAAACAAAAACTATAGCTAAGTAATATAATATGAAGTTGTCACCAATAGGTAACATAAGACCAACTAGAACAAACGGAATGAGAGAAGCAATCCTTATTAATGTAGAATATTTTATGATAAATTTCATAAGTCCTCCTGTTTATTTAATATACCTATAACTAATTTTACATAAAAACTTAGCATGATAATATGCGTGCAACCTTAAATTTCACTTAACTATTTCTTAGAAATAAAGGTTGGTTTTTAGTCGAATATGGGGTGAAGAAGTTATTAAATGAGAGTTAATAACTTTTAATGATGTAATTATTAATTAACATGAATTACTATTATTGAAGAAATGAAGTATATTAACTAATTTAATTTGTATATTTATAAAATACTATTCGTAAAATCAATATAATATAAGTTATATATGATGTTAGTTATGATAAAATATTATTATGTAAGAAAAATGTGTCTAAAGTTTACTATAGGAAGTGATGTCTTGGGAAATGAAGTAAAAAAGAAGAAGAAGAATGATGTATATTGGGAAAAATTATTTGAAGAACATAAAATTTTGGAATCAATAGAAAAAGATTCTGTATGTAAAATAAAGTCATCAGAAATAAACAAATATAGACAAGCTAGATTGATGGTAAAATTTGATAATGAGAATGAATTTCCAGAAATCTTTAAAAATAATAAATTATCTATTTTACCAATTGGTAGAAGAGAATACATAATAGGTAGATTTAAAACTCATAAAGAACTTCCAGATAAAGATATAATTAAACCTAAAATAATGAAATTACCACAAAAATTTTCTAGCATCGATACAAAAAATATAACAAGTGAATCTGTCGCAATTAATGTAGCATTTGCATCAGGGATGATAGATGATGTTTTAAATGGGGATGATTTGAATAAGTCATATTTGACCTTAAGTGGACGCATGAGTTCTAAGTCATTAAGATTTAAAATTGATTCAAAAATCAAAGGTGATTCGGCATATGATATAGAAGTTGAGAATAGTCAAATTGAAATAGATTCTGCTTTTGAAAATGAAAAAGATGTTTTATTAATCGAAGCTAAGATTGGTGAAGAGAAAGATTTTATAATAAGGCAAATTTATTATCCATATTTATTACTAAAAAACAAAATAAATGAAAAATATATTCGTCCTGTAATGTTTATTTATTCTGAAGGTTCATTTATCTTTCATATATACAAGTTTACTGATGATAATAATTATTCTTCAATAAAAATAGTAGAAACTAAAGAATATAAGCTATCTAATGAAATAAATATTCATTTAAATGAAGTAATAAATATAATGCGTAATGTAAATATTGTAGAAGATAGATACACTGAAAAAGAATATAATTATATACCATTTCCACAAGCTGATACATTTAACACAGTATTAAATTTAATTGAATTTATTTCTAGTAATAATAAGACTAAAAGTGATATTGAATTAAAATATGGTTTTACTGGTCGACAAGCCGATTATTATCATAATGCATTGCGATTTTTAGGTTACTCTGAACTGGCAGATAAAAATAAAATCGTTAAATTGACTACGTTAGGTAAAGAAGTATTAAAAAGTAAAAATACTAAAGTTGGTAAACTACAAATTACAGAAGATATTTTAAAAGATAGAATTATGAATGAAGCAATGAGAATTACTATGAACCATAAAAAATTAATATCTGAAAAAGATGCTTATGAATTATTGGATAAAAATACTGAGTTATCATATAAGACTAAGAAAAGAAGAGCTAGTTCTATTAGAACTTGGTTGTTATGGATTATAAGTAATACAGACAAATTGAATGAATTTGAAATTTAGTACATTATAATTTGAATTCAAACTATGAATTATATGTGGATCTTTAACTAATCAATCTTACATTACACTGTTTGATGATATAATGTTTAAGTATTAAAATATAAAATACTATAAAGCAGTTAAACATATAGAATAGATGTAATATAGTTTGAAAGGGAAATTGATATGCAACCATTTGTGAAATGGGCTGGTGGTAAAAGGCAGTTCATTAATAAAATAATTGAAATGAAACCGAAAGAGTATAATTCGTATTTTGAGCCATTTGTTGGTGGGGGAGCAGTGTTATTTGCATTACAAAATGAGAAGTCACATATAAATGACATTAACACTTATTTAATCCATTCATATAATGTTATTAAAGAAAGACCATATGAACTTATGGAGCTTCTTGATGTTTATGATTTAATACAGTTAAATGACGAAAAATATAAAGAAATAAGAGCATTATATAATCAATATGTTATTGATGGTGTTTATAATACTCAAACTGCAGCATTGTTTATATTTTTAAACAAACATGCTTTTAATGGATTATTTAGAGTGAATTCGAAAGGTTTATTTAATGTTCCTTGGAATAAGAAGGAATATGTTGCTTCTTATAGTAAAGATAATATTCTCGAGATTTCTCAATTTCTACAAAATATAAAAATCACAAGTCAAGATTTTGTTGAAGCAACTGCTGATGCACAAGCTGGAGATTTTGTATTCTTTGATAGTCCATATGCACCGTTAAATCCAACAAGTTTTGCAGCATATGATAAAGCTGGATTTAAAAAAGAGGACCATGAAAGGTTAGCTGAATTATATCGTGAGTTAACTGATAAAGGTGTGTATTGTATGTTGACCAACCATAATACAGAATACATTACAACTTTATATAAAGATTTTAATATTGAAGAGATTAATGTCAGAAGAAGTATTAATTCAGTAGCAAGTAAAAGAGTTGGAAAAGAAGTCATAATTACTAATTATTAAGGAAAATATATATGAATATAAAACCGTATTATTCAGAAGAGAGCATAGATATTTATCAGGGAGATTCATTTAAGTTACTAAAAAAATTAGAAGAAAAATCAGTTGACTTAATATTTGCAGACCCTCCATATTTTTTATCGTCTAATGGTATAACAAATTCAGGTGGAAAAATGGTTTCAGTTAATAAGGGGAATTGGGATACAGCATTAAGTCATAAGGAGAAACATAAATACAATCGAAAATGGTTAAAATTATGTAAAAATGTTATGAAAGATGATGCAACAATATGGATTTCTGGTACATTACATAATATTTATTCAATTGGATTTGCTCTTGAAGAAGAAGGATTTAAAATTTTAAATAATATTACTTGGCAAAAAACAAATCCACCACCAAATCTAGGATGTAGAAACTTTACGCATTCAACTGAAACAGTCATTTGGGCTAAGAAAGATTTGAAGAAAGCCAAGCATTATTTTGATTATGCAGAAATGAAGAAAATAAATGATAATAAACAAATGAAAGATGTATGGACAGGTTCACTTACCAAGAAGACAGAAAAAAGTTTTGGTAAACATCCTACGCAAAAGCCATTGTATCTATTAAGAAGAATTATAACAGCTTCATCAAAACCAGAAGCTGTAGTATTAGACCCGTTTCTAGGAAGCGGTACTACTGGGGTAGCATGTAAAGAATTAAATAGGAAGTTTATTGGTATTGAACTAGAAGAAGAATACTTAGAAATTGCCAAAAGAAGAATTGAAAGTATAACACATGAGGAGTGATGTTCAATGGAAGAAAGAGACTTTAAAGAATGGTTTAGTGATTTTAAGACAAGTATTGCAGATTATAAATACTATGTTAATTTCGATAAAGTTAAAGAAAACGTTAATAAAATAAAAATTGAACTAAATATTCTTAATTCATTAATTGGGGAAGAGAACATAGAAGAGAAGTTTCTAGAAATTGTCGAAAAATACCCAGAAACTTTAAAGTGTATACCGGTTTTACTAGCAATTCGACAAAATGAAATTAGTGTTAAAACGATTGATAAAGATGATGTATTCAATTTTAAAAATCCAAGTCATAGTCCTGAAGAATACGCTACTTTCATGACTGAAACGGGTCTTTTTGATTTGATGCAGAATCATTTAGTTAGTAACTTAATAGATTATGTTACAGGTGTAGAGTCAGGTCTTGATAGTAACGGTAGAAAAAACCGTGGTGGTCACCTAATGGAAGATTTAGTCGAAGAATACATAAATCTTTTAAATACAAAATACTATAAAGAATTAAGAACAGATGACCTAATAGACGAATATGGTATTGATTTATCAGAGATTACTAACCAAGGTAAAACTATAAAACGTTTTGATTTTGTAATTCCGTATAAAAATAAGATTTATGCAATAGAAACAAACTTTTATCAAAGTGGTGGTTCAAAATTAAATGAAACTGCTCGTAGCTTTAAAAATATAGCTATGAGTTCAAAAGACATACCTAATTTTGAATTTGTTTGGATCACTGATGGTAAGGGATGGAAAAGTGCGAGAAATAATTTAGAAGAAACATTTTCAATAATGGAGCATTTATATTCAATTGAAGATTTACAAAATGGTGCACTTAAAAAAATGCTAGATATAGATTAGTTATATAAGTGAGAACTTCTAACTCCCAGACACGACTTCTTACGTCGTGTCTTTTTTGCAGATTTTTTTGTTTTCTTTCACTTTTTTTGAGAAAAATTTAATTTTTATATTACATTTTTTGAAGTTTAAGGTGTCTTAAATATTACTTTTACGTAAATTATGTTTTATAAATTTTTTTGAAGTTTTTACGATTTTGAACTACTTTTTCCGAGATTTTTTGAAATTTTTAGGCTTATAAAACGTTGATTTAACGGGTTTTCATTGTATTTTAAATATTTTGTATAAAAAAAGTATAGAAATTTATTGACAATAAATGATTCCTGAATATAATAAAAACATAACCTATAACATCCCTTAGAAAGGAGGCTAAAATGTACAATATTATTAAGTTTGAGTTTTACGATATTCAGGGGTTTATTACTGAAGGTAAGATTGGCATGCATAGAGTGGAGGAACTGGTGATTCCTAAAGATATTAGTTTAGATGATATTTTGGATGATTTGGATGAGAGATATGGAGAGTCTCTTAATGATCAGACTGAATTTTTCAATTCTATTTTTGTCTTTGCATGCGTGAGATTGGAACAAGACCAAAAGCATTTTAAGATTCTTAAACGAAGTTCTGCTTTGTTTGGTGAGACGATTGAGACTATTAATGAAATTTGTTTATATTTGAATCGTCATTTTGAAGATGCGATTGGTACTTAGATTTACATTGTATTTTAGCGTTGCACATACTTTTCATAGCACACTTTATGATTTGATATTGATTGATGGTTTTTGCGAAAGAGCTTGATTTTTGATTTGATATTGTACATTTCTTCTTTTCGGATGGGTTATTATAGGTTATAAAGAGGATTTAGAGGAATTTAGTGAATTTAAGAAATGTTTAGGGGAGTTTTAGGTTTATAAATTATTCATGGCGCTAAAATGATACTCTATAAGATTTTAAGCACTAAATAAGAGAAGTTTTCATAATCAATGGGGAAATCGATTATGAGTTTAGAAGATATGAATAGATAATATATTTTAATATTGATTACACATTTGTGTAATACGGAATCTATATCGTGTGAATTACATTTATTTCAGTAAAATATGGAAAAACGGAAAATAAGGCCCTTAAGGAGTGAACCTTAAGGGTCTTTGTTTACATTTTTTTAAGTTTTGTATTTATTTTTTTGCTTTGTTGAATATTGAGATACATAAATATAAACCAGATAACGAGGAATATTAATGCGAAGGTTGTGAGGCCTCCGATAAGTGGTGCTGGTTGTAATGGTATCCAGTTATTAATTGTTGAAACGATAAAGAATGTAATGATACTACCACCTAAATGAATGATGAGCTTGAATAAGAGTGGTATTTGATCGATTTCATAAACTATTGGTAGAAATCCACAAATGGCACCGAATATATAAACGCTGAAGACTGCTTGGAAGTCAATTGTTACTTCAAATATTGCGATGAATATGAGCATAATACTGCTTCCTATACCGATACCTTGTAGAATAGATTTAAAGATTTTGTTCATAATGGTCTCCTCCTTATATACCTAATATTTCAGTTAAATTTTTAACATATCTTCTTGAAATGGTTACTTTTTTATTATTGGATAAAGTTGCATATAAATTCCCTGAGAATGACGGTGATACTTTGTTGATATGTTCAATGTTTACGATAGACGATTTACTAATTTGTACGAACTTCTGCTTAGGCAAAGTTTGTTGTAAGGCAGTGAGTGACATTCGAGTTGTGAGTGTTTCACTGGTTGTTATGATGTTCAGTTGTTTATCAAAAATTTCTGCAAAAATGATGTCTTCCTTTAAAATAAGTGATGTACCTTGTGATGTTTTAATACCTATTTTATGGTTGGATGTTTCAAATTGTTGAATATACGTTAATAGGTTATGACCAAGTTCCTGTTCAAAGGTTTTGATTGAAATATCCGTCGTCTTTTGTGAAGTGTCGATGTTTAGTTGAACGTTGAATGGCTCTGTCATAGCATAACCTCCTTTGCTTATATGGTATGTTGTTTCTAAAAATTTGTCAGTAGTTATGTCATAACCGGTTTAATATACGGTGTAAGTGGTTAGCTAATGATTGTATAGAAAAAGCTTCCTGAACTTGTCTTCTTGAGACAAATTGAGGAAGCTTTATTTTATATTTTTAACATGCTTCTAAAACCTCTTGCGCCATAATAAGAATCAGCGCCATTATGGTAAGTGAATACTGTGTCATACCGTAAATCACAGAATAATGCACCACCAAGGTCTCTAATTTTTGTCGGTGTTTCAATCCAGCTTGATGTTTTCTTATCAAATTCACCGAGTGTTTGTAAATGTCTATATTGTTCTTCATTAATTAATGTAACGTTCATTTCATGAACCATGTCCATTACACTTGTTTCTGGTTTGTGTTTCTTTCTAGATTCTAATGCTGCTCTATCATAACAAACACTTCGACGGCCTTTAGGACTTTCTTTAGAACAGTCTACGAATATATAAGCATCATCTTCTAATCCTATTACATCAGGCTCTCCTTCAGTTTGTTCCATTTGATTAAGTGACCATAATTTTTCTGGATGTTCATTTAATCGTTTTTCTACATCTGACCATTCTATATTTTTATGACGTTCTGGAAATTTTTCGAATCGTTTTTGTAAAGTTGTAAGCAGTTCAGCTTGTTCTTCTTGTGAAAGTTTTTGAGTTGTCATAAAATACCCCTTTTTTATTTTATTGTAGCAAACTATGAAGCGATTAAAAGTAATATGTGATTAGGCTTTATCTTTAGTATTTAAAAAGTCTAAAAATTCGTCTCCCCAGTCACAAATGCCATTAACAACAGGTTCTAAATCTTTACCTATTTGTGTCAAACTATATTCAACTTTAGGTGGTACGACCGGATATACAGTACGGTTTACGATATGATCGTCTTCGAGTTCTCTCAACTGTCTAATAAGCATACGCTGATTAATATCTGGTAGTTTCTTTTCTAATTCATTGAGTCTAAGAGGTGACGCTTGTAGTAAATGCCAGATGATTGGTATTTTCCAACGACCGCCAATAACAGATAATGCTAAGTCTTTAGAATTATAATATTCCGTTTCTTTATAGTTAATTAATACCATAATACAACCCCATTTCTTCACTAAGTGACATATTTGTCAGTATTGCATAATTTTATACATTGTATCACAATTATAAGTGTAAAGTAATATAGATAAAGGAGATATGATTAATATGAAATTACAATTAGCAATTGATTTATTAAATAAAGAAGAAGCAGCTCAATTAGCGCAACAAGTTGAGGAATATGTAGATATAGTAGAAATCGGTACACCTATCGTTATTAATGAAGGATTAGGTGCAGTAGAAAAATTAAGTCAATCTGTTAAAGATGTTCAAGTATTAGCTGACTTAAAAATTATGGATGCTGCTGGTTATGAAGTAAGCCAAGCTGTTAAATTTGGAGCAGATATCGTAACAATTTTAGGTGTAGCTGAAGATGCTTCAATTAAAGGTGCAGTTGAAGAAGCGCATAAACATGGTAAAGAATTATTAGTGGATATGATCGCAGTTCAAGATTTAGAAAAACGTGCGAAAGAATTAGATGCATTAGGTGCAGATTATATCGCTGTGCATACTGGTTACGATTTACAAGCTGAAGGTGTATCACCATTAGAAAGCTTACGTACAGTTAAATCAGTTATCAAAAATTCAAAAGTAGCAGTAGCTGGTGGTATTACACCAGAAACAATTCAATCTGTTGCTGATGAAAATCCAGATTTAATTATTGTTGGTGGAGGAATTGCTAACGCAGACGATCCAAAAGCAGCTGCAAAATTATGTAGAGAAATTATCGAAGGTAAGTAATATGAGCCGTTATCAATTAATATTGAATGAACTCACGCAAACATTAAATCAAGTAGACTTGAAGGATACTGAGCAATTCGTAAATAGCTTGCAGTCAGAAGTTCCAGTGTTTGTAGCAGCTAAAGGACGCTCTGCATTTGTCGCGAACAGTTTTGCTATGAGATTGAACCAATTAGGTAAGAAAAGCTATGTAGTAGGTGAAACAAGTACACCTTCTATTAAAGAAGGAGATAAATTATTGATTGTCTCTGGTTCAGGCTCAACAGCTCACTTAAAATTACTCGCACAAACAGCAAAAGATATTGGAGCGAACATCATATTAATTTCTACAAAAGAACAATCACCAATTGCTGAAATAGCAGATGACGTGATTGTTTTACCAGCAGGTACTAAATATGATGAAAAAGGATCAGAACAACCACTAGGAAGTCTGTTCGAACAAAGCACTCAATTATATTTAGATAGTATCGTAATGGATTTAATGGAACAATTAAACGTAAGTGAAACATTTATGCAAAATAAACACGCGAATTTGGAATAATAAAAGAAACCGTCTGAAATTTTCAGACGGTTTCTTACTTTTTAGATAGAGATGAGTGTTGTTGGAGGTGTGAATATTGCAAGTGGGGTGTGACTAGCAATATTGGGAGGCTGAGAATTGCAAGTGGGGTGTGACTAGCAATATTGGGAGGCTGAGAATTGCAAGTGGGACGTGACTAGCAATGTTGGAGGTGTGAATATTGCAAGTGAGGTGCGACAAGCAATGTTGGGAGGCTGAGAATTGCAAGTGAGGTGCGACAAGCAATGTTCAGGGCCTCGTATTTATCAAGACTAGTAAAACAAGATAAATAGGCGCTTCGTATTTATCAAGACAGCCCAAACAAGCAACGTAGCGCCTCTCATATTTCCCATATTAATAGAGAGACTGGCACATTTTATGTACCAGTCTCTCTATTAATATTTACTTTTGTATGATTAATGATTTTGAATATTTGGTCTGCCATTAATAAGCCTACTGCTATAGCGCCCGCTATCAATAATGCTCTAATAAATATATCTACGGCGCTATTAAATTCTAATTCTACTAGTTTCCTTGTTGCTTCAAATGCTATGCCTCCTGGTACTAAAGGGATGATACCAGGAATCATAAATATGATGACTGGGGATTTTAATGTTCTTGCCATGGTGTGACTGATTAAGCCGAGTGTTAAACTGCCTAGCAAACTTGTATAGATGGCATCCATATTTGTACTTTCTAATAATAAATAATTAACGAGATAGCCACAACCACCACCAAAGCCTGCAGCTAAAAATAACTTACGTGGTGCGTCATAAACGAGTGCAAATAGATAAGATGCTAAAAAGCTAAATACAAAGTGTAATATGATAGTTAACATATCAAGCTCCTATAAAATTAAGAATGATGTTGCGACACCTGATCCTATACCAAATGAAGTGACGATGGCTTCTAGCATCTTCGTTGTAAACATGACCATATGCCGGTCGAATAAATCTTGTACGGCAGTCGTAATAAGCACACCAGGTACAATTGGCATGACACAAGATATAATAATAGGGCTTATATCTCCTGTTGCCATCAAGTGGTGACCCCAAATGGCGATAAGACCTATTACAAAGGATCCTATTAGTTCGGGGATAAATAATGTAGGTATTCGCATCTTGATGATTTCAACAATTGAAAAACCAATAGAGCCTGCAATAAAGGCAGGGATGATATCACCAAATTCACCACCAAAAAGATATAAGAAACTGAGAGATATTAAGCCTGATACTAAAGTTTTAAGAAGTAATGGATAATTTTTAGTGTTTAAATCAATATCTTTCAATTTTTTATAAGCTTCTTCTAGGGTGATTTCTTTATTAACGAGTTTGCGTGATATCGTGTTTACATTTGCTATTTTAATCAGATTCGTATTGTTCTTATGAATTCTAATGATTTGAACTTCTGAATTCTGTGATAATGAGAATGTAATAAAAATATTCACGACATAACCGTTACTATGTTGATAACCTAAACTCCTCGCAATACGGTTCATAGTGTCTTCGATTCTAATGGTTTCGGCACTACATTCTAATAAAATTCGACCTGCTAACAATATGACTTTAGTTAAAAGCTTTTCATCAATGTGATTATTAGATGTATCTCGGATCATGCCACACCTCTATCTAATAGAACCTGCTTCTTGTAGATTCATATTTTTAGTTTCTGGGGCCATCATAACAGAAATAACAAATCCTATAAGTAGTAAGAAACCAGCGATATACATTGTATTACTAACACCGAAATTCGTTAATATAACAGGGAAGAAGAATGTACTTATTGCTGATGCTACACGACTAATCGTCGTTGTAAATCCTCCACCTGTACCTCGTATATTAGTTGGGAAAAGCTCATATGGATAAATCCATTGATGACAACCCATAGCTGTGTTGAAAATTCCGTATATGATAAAGAGTAACAGTATAACTATGAATGGTGCATTTAAACCAGATGCATATCCTAATGCAAATAATGCAAGTGTTGAGATTAAGAATGGCCAAATTAATGTTGGTCTTCTTCCATAACGTTCTATTAAATAAAGTGCAGGGATAACACCGATTAAATAGAAGATATTAATAATGGCTGATCCCAAATACTCTTGAGAACCGTCTTGGAATCCAAATTCATAAAGAATAGACGGTATATATGTGCCGATTGCGAATGTTGTCATAACTTGTAAAGACCAGAATGTTGAAACAAAGAACGTCCATTTACCTTGACCATTTCTAAAAATATCTTTGAAGTTCGTCTTTTTATGTCCAGTTGTATCTTTGGAAACAACAACGTTATCACCAAATATTTTTTGGACGATCTGTTCTGCTTCTTCTTTTCTACCTTGTTGTACGAGCCAATGAGGTGATTCTGGCATATTTAATCGCGCAAGTAGTAATAATATGATAGGGAACGCACCACTTAATAGCATCCATCTCCAACTTGTATCTCCAAGAGGTATTAGTAGATACCCAACTAAGAATGAAACAGCATAACCTACAAACCAGAATCCATTAATACCACCGAGTAAAGCACCACGTTTTTTTTGTGGAGAGAACTCACTCATAAGTGAACCGGCAATTGGATAATCCGTTCCTAAAGCGATTCCGATAACAAATCTTAATGCGATTAATTGTACTGGATCAGTTGCGAAAAACTGTAATGTCGTAACAATTGCTAAGACGAGCATATCTAAGATGAACATCTTTTTTCGGCCAATTTTATCTGTGAAGTAACCGCCGAACATACCACCTAGAACCATGCCTGCTAAAGTTGCCGTACCTAATAAACCAATAACTGTAACGGACATATCAAAACTATTTTGCATAACAGCAAGCGCTATTGCGATAATACCTAAACTGTATCCATCAACAAATGTACTTCCACTTGAATAAGCAAAAATCTTCATGTGAAATCTTGAGAATGGCATTTCTTCCATTGTGCAATCTTTATTCATTAAATGTCCTCCTAATATAGACCAGTGCATCATTACTTTTAAAGATAGCGCTTACATAAAGGGGTGAAGGGTTTTATTGATAACTGTATGATAATAAACTGTTAATATCTTGTGCTGCGTTAAAACCTGTTTGAATGGCTGTTTCAGTATATAAAGTACCTAAATAATCGCCAGCTAAATATAATCGATTGTCAGGTTTCGTAAGAATAGGTTGAATTTTAGCTCTTCCCGGGAAGATGTAAGCAGATCCTAATGGAAATTTTTGAACGTGAACTTCAACAACTTTATCACTGAAACCTGGAAACATTTCATTTAAGTCATTCAAATAAATATCGATAATTTCTTCGTCTGTTTTGTCTAGTAATTTTTGTCCTCTTCCTGCGGGGGAAAATGTCATAAAGGTACTACCTTTAGTTCTATTTTTAGAAAGAGAATGTACAAGGTTAGAGCTATGAATTAATACATCAAATGATTTCTTTGGTGTTGCAAATGAGTAAATATCATCCCAAACTTGTTTGCCTGTTTCATTTGTTAAAAATGCTGCGCTTACGTGTGGACCATATTTAATTTGATCTAATGCAGCGCCAACTTCAGGACTGATATTTTTTGCGATTTTTCTAGTGATAGGTGCTGGTGTAGCAAGTACGGCATACCGAGCTTGTACTTCATGTTCTTGTCCATCTTGAACATATTTAACAGTTACTGAATCGTGGTCTTGAATCACTTCTTGTACGTCAGTATTTAGTAGTACGTCGTCGCCAAGTGAACAAGCGATTGTATCTGTTAATGTAGAAGGACCTCCCATAATATTTCGTGATAAACCTTCATCTTTGTTCCAAATCATATGGAAGTATCCTACACCTGCACCTGCAGATATTTGTTCAGGATCGCCAGTTGATCGACTCACGGTCGGTCTGAAAATAGCATCGGCATCAAGCGGTAAATGACCTGTAAAGTCTGTAAAAGTTTTATGGTTCATAAAGTCTAAAATACGTTGTTGTTGAACACTTTTATCTTCTAGACTTTTTTGTTTCGCGATTTTTCCATAGCGTAGAACGGAAGCTCTTACTTTAGCACCAGCTCTAATTAATGCGAAACGGTCTTTCCATGACATATTGACACGGAAAGGATATGTTTCAACAGGTCCGCTTGTGAGTAATTTGCCATTTAAAGACATGGCTGTTAATTTACCTGGGACTGGCATAGAGGAAATGCCGACAGATTTAAATAATTCATCTGTCGCCGAACCAGTTCCTGCGTATACGTGACCGCCCCAGTTTAGCCAATATGAGCCTCTTCGTTCAGACATTACACGTCCACCAACTCTATTTGTTGATTCTAAAAGTAAAATATCATGATGTTTTAATCTCCAAGCGGCGGATAAACCCGCTAAACCTCCGCCAATAATAACGACATCTTTCATTTCCAACACCTTCTTATTATGAGTTTTGATAAAGTTCATTTAATTTTGATGCAATTTTTTCTTTGAATTCTGGTGAAGCAGACACTAATGGTGAGCGGCTAGGTCCACCAGGTAATCCGATTGCTTCTAGTCCTGCTTTTACAGTGCCTGGAATAACTTCTTCTTCTATTAAATTATATAAAGGGATGAGTTCTTTATTTAATTCAGCTGCTTCTTTTATGTTGTTTTCTTTCACGATCAAATCATAAAGTTTAACAATTTTATCTGGCACTAAATTATGGACGACACCAATTGCACCAACACCACCTGAAGCAAGTGTCGCTAGTATTAAATCTTCAAATCCTGTTAATAATGAGAAGCGGTCATTATCTTTTGTCAGATTTAATAATTTAGATGTATGTACACCGTCTGCTGTATTCTTAATACCAACTATTCCATCTAATTGACTGATTTCATGTATAAGTTCTGGAGATAGCTCGATACCTGTAGCATCTGGATAATGGTAAATAACGATACCGATTTTGCTGTTTTCAGTGACAGCTTTGTAATGATTTAAGATACCTTCGTCACTCGTTGCCATATAATATGGATTAATGACTAAAGCACTTGATACGCCAGCTTCTTCAGCAAATTGAGTTAATTTAATTGTATCTTCAGTACTATGACAGCCTGTTCCAGCCATTACTGGAACACGTGCGTCGACTGTATCACATACGAATTGAATCACTTGTTGACGTTCTTCTAGTGACATTAAAGAATATTCACCAGTACTTCCGCCAACTAGAACACCATGAACACCGTTTTTGATAACATGTTCGATTAACTGAGCAAGGCCGTCATAATCGATGACGCCGCCTTCTTTCATTGGAGTAGGTAATGCAGGTATAACACCATATGGTTTAAACATAATAAGCACCTCTTTAATTTATTTTTGTTGCATATTCACGTAAACACTTTTAACTTCTGTATAATTACTTAATCCATATTCGCCGCCCATTTCTCGACCAATACCAGATTGTTTATAGCCACCAAATGGCATTGTTTCTAATTCCAATCCAACATCATTGATCCAAACAGTACCAGATTGGAGTTTGCCAGAAATGTAATGCGCTTTTCTAATATTTTCTGTCCATACACTTGCTGCTAATCCGTATTCGCTGTTATTCGCTTTTTCGATGGCTTCTTCAACTGTATCGAATATTAAGATAGACATAACTGGACCGAATATTTCTTCGCGAGCGATTGTCATATCATCCGTAACATCAGCAAATATCGTTGGTGGTACATAATATCCTGTATCAAATGATTGAATGCCGCCTGTTACAAGTGTTGCACCTTCATCAATACCAGATTGAATATATTGTTGAACGGTATTTTGTTGTTTTTGAGAAACAAGTGGCCCCATATCAGTATCACTATTTAAACCAGGACCGAGTTTAGTTTCTTCAGCAAGTTTCTTAACACCTGCTACAACTTTGTCGTAAACATTTCTTTGAACATATATTCTTGTACAAGCACTGCAATTCTGACCATGGTTATACATCGTACCGTTATAAGCGCCTGTAATAGCTTCTTCTAAATCTGCATCTTCTAAAATAATAGAAGGGGATTTACCACCAAGTTCTAACGTTACGTTTTTAACTTGATCGGCAGCTTGTTTCATAACATTCTTTCCGACTTCTGTAGAACCTGTAAATGCAATTTTGTCGACTTTTTCATGCTTGATTAATGCTTCACCAGCAATGCGACCACTACCTGGAACAACGTTTACAACACCATCTGGGAAACCTGCTTCTTTAAATAATTGAGCTACATAAAGTAATGAAAGTGGTGTTTCTGTAGCAGGTTTAATTACAACTGTACATCCTACTGCTAAAGCGGCACCTAATTTCCATGCCGCCATTAGCAATGGGAAGTTCCATGGAATAATTTGTCCTGCAACACCAATTGGTTCGTGAAGTGTGTAGTTAACATAGTCAGGTGAAACTTGTGTTGTCTTACCAGAAATCTTAGTTGCAAAGCCTGCATAGTATTCAAATTGTTGTACAGTTCCGCCAACATCATCACTAAGTGCGATGTGATAAGGCTTACCGTTATCTAAAGATTCTAGTTGTGCAAGTTCTTCACGATTTTCTTCAACAAGTTGAGCAAACTTATAAATCAGCTGAGAACGTGTATGCGCTTCCAAATTTGTCCATGAACCATTATCAAAAGTCTCTCTCGCTGCATTGACAGCAATATCGATATCTTTTTCATTCGCTTCATGAACCGATGCTATTTTTTCTTCTGTAGCGGGGTTGATAACATCAAACGTTTTCCCTTCAGAAGATTGAACATACGATCCGTTAATATATAAACCTATGTCTTGTTCTAAAAATACTTTTACTTTCGGTTTTAAACTTTGTGTTGCCATATCAAAATAACCTCCTGTTTTTATATTTTGATTATTTAGAATCTTAACACTAGTTTGAAACAATGTAAACCCTTTCATTTAAAAAGGGAATTTTTATGTTCTAAAATGGTATAATATTACATTGTTGTGAAGGGTGAAATTGATTTAAGAAGTTATTATCGTTATGATGAAGATAAATAAAGTGGGTATGAGGTGATTTATGAGTATGGACAATCAACATACGATTAAACTGAAATTAATCGACATTAAAGATCAATTACCGAAAAAACAAAAAAAGTTATGTGATTATATTCTTAAAAATTTTCAATCACTAGGACTTGTTACAATAAAAGAGTTGTCTCAAGATGCAGATGTTGGGATTTCTACAGTCATGAGAACTTTGAAAGCAATCGGATATGAAAATTTTAATGATTTCAAAAAAGATATTTATGAAGAAGTAATGCCGTCAGAGTCAACATGGGTTATGCAAACATCACTGATGGATTCAGTAGAAAAGAATAAAACGCTCGTTGATGTATGGGATAAAAGTGTTGAATTATTAAATAAGTCTTACAACGAAGAGTTGGATGAATATTTCAAAGATGCTGTGAAACTTATGAAAGAAGCGGAAATGATTGGAATCATTGGGACGCGACCATATAAAGCAGCGTCATTATATTTAGAGCAGTTACTAGGGGAATTTACGAATCAAATTGCGCAATTAAGTCATGATACAGAAACCGTAATTGATAAAGTATTACAAATGGGCAATCGTGATTTAATCGTTATGTTCGCTTTTGAACCTTACTCTCAATTAGTGTCGAAAGTAGCAAAAATAGCTCATAATAATCAAGTGCCAATACTGTTAATAACAGATTATGATTCATGTCCAATCGTTCAGTATGCAAGCGAAACACTGAAATTAGCAGTAAGTAAAAATCACTTTTCAATATTGCCAATCATCGCATTGATAGACGCTATCGTTATCGAAATGGGTAAATATAAATCTGAGCAATCCGTCGACAAACTAAAACGATTAGAAAAAACACTAAAAGACTACGATATTATATAAAGAATGGTTATAGAGAAAGAGTGAGACATAATGTTCATGTCTCACTCTTTTCATTTTTGGTGATGATGGAGGCTGAATATTGCAAGTGAGGCGTGACAAGCAATGTTGGAGGTGTGAATATTGCAAGTGAGGCGTGACAAGCAATGTTGGAGGTGTGAATATTGCAAGTGGAGCATGACTAGCAATGTTGGAGGTGTGAATATTGCAAGTGAGTCACGACAAGCAATGTTCAGGGCCTCGTATTTATCAAGACTGGTGAAACAAGATAAATAGGCGCCTCGTATGTTGCAAGACTCCTCAAACAAGCAACATAGAGCTCCCGTATGTTGCAAGACTCCTCAAACAAGCAACATAGCACCTCATACAGACCTACAAACTCACTACAGCCTCTATCTTTGTATAATCTTCATCTCTAAATTTTCAATATACTAGTATAACAAACAATG
>Ga0256408_1000960_pt1 | contig 17260 bp, 18 predicted proteins | sample PhyAR1_FD_185998 | JGI IMG/M metagenome (GOLD analysis project Ga0256408, IMG submission 185998) | Leaf surface microbial communities from alfalfa plants in UC Gill Tract Community Farm, Albany, California, United States - DLSL A.R1 | ecosystem: Host-associated > Plants > Phyllosphere >...
AAGCAAGCAAGCGTGGGATAATTACCAGCACCATAGTAGCAATCATCATGTAAGCCAGCATCAGTAAAGAATACTCACTAACTGCTGTAACCGTTCCAATTTCTAACTTTCCATTTGCTACTAAATTTCCGCCAAACCATAAGATAGATGCGTAAACAACACCCATTAATAAAAAGGCTACTGGAGTAATCCAAGCGAAGATTTTATTGACGCGACTCATACGATCTGCATAGATTTTAAACGTATCATTGGTTCGTTTTTCTTCGTATTCTTGATTGTTAAAGGCACGAATAATATTAATCCCAGTAAAAAATTCCCGCAAAGTAACTGTAATACGATCCATTTTTGGTTGTATACTTAAGGACAAAGGCGTTCCTTTTTTCACTAAATAATAAACCACAATCGTATAAAAAACGATGGATGCAAGAGCAATCCAAGCTAAAGTAGCGGAATACATAACAGTCATAGACAAAGCAAAGATACAGATGATAGGCGCCGGAAAGATCAATTGCCAGAAAAAGAGAATCATATTTTGGACGTTATCTACGTCGCTTGTCATCCGAGTTAAAAGCGATCCCGAACCAAACGCTTCTACATCTTTGATGGATAGTTGTTGGAATTTATCAAAAAACGCTTCTCGGACTTGGTAGCCGAAACGAGCGGCAATCAGTGCGGATAAGTAGCTGGAAAAAATGGCTGCTACGGTTCCTAACAGTGCTGCCACCAGCATCTGTAGTCCAATTTGTATGATCGCAGTTTGGTTTTGGGGCGTGACGCCATGATCGATTAGTTTACCTACCAGCTTTGGAACAGCCAAGGTTCCAATTATTTGTAGACAAATTGCTGCAACGGTCAATAAAACAATTCCAAAATTTTTCTTTATGAATGTTTTCATCAATTTCATGACAGTTCCTCCTTTAAAAAGTATTTTGGTAGCTACAAGAAATGAGTTTACACGTTCAAGTTGCTTGAATGTCAATAAGAAAATTGATATCCTTTCTAGGAGGTGATGAACTTGGAGCAAAAGTACAGTATCAAAGACGTTTCCGGCTTATTGTCTTTGCCTAAATCAACGATTCGTTACTGGGATGAACAGGGATTAATAAAGCCGGCACGCAAGGAAAATGGCTACCGACAATTTGATTTAGAAGATATTTTTAAAATTTACGATATTGCTTTTTATCGAAAAATGGGAATTTCAATTAAAGACATGCAAAACCTTTACTTGAAAAAACCAGAAGAATTATTCAACGTTTTAGATGCGACTGAAAGAAAGCTAGCTACGGAAATTCGTGAAATGAAACGAAAATATCAAGAAATAAAGAAAAAAAAGCAGCACTTTGAACTGCTAGCTCATTTGGAAGCTGGTGTGTTTGTCGATGACGAAATGGACTTTGATCAGCTGATTACCATCGATGTCAATAATCGGCAAGATTTAAAAATTTACATGGAATATTCCGCTAGTTTAGGAATTTTTGGCGACGGAACTCCAGAAGCTGAGCTGAAGTACGGCATTTGCTTGTCAGCAGCAGAAGCAAAAAGAAAAGCAGCATTTGGCTACTTGATTTGGCAGCGATCGACTGCATGTCTTTACAAAAGTTTTCTCCTAAAAGTTCATTCTGAGCATACAGCAACAAACAACATTGCCGAATATCAACGTGCGTTAAGCCAGCAAGGCTTTAGGTCAGGACAAGTGATTGGCCGTTACTTGTTAATTACCACAGAAAATCAGCAACAAGTAGAATATTATCAAGGGTGGATCGAAGTCTTTCCCAAGGCTCATTAACTCTGTGACTCTTCTTTTGGCGATAAAAAAAATAATAAAAAAAGTCTGAATAAGGCGTTTGTGCGCTTTCTTCAGGCTTTTTTAGATAAACAGCATGGTTTTTAGGCAATATCAATGCTAAATGAAAATCGACTGAATAGCTTAAGAAGGCTCTTCGGTTTCTTTGATCAGGCTGACTGAAGACTTGCGGTTATCAGCTACCAATGAAATGGCGAATAAATGTTGATAGTTTCGTTGAAAATTTTTAGAGAAGCAGCCAGCATATAAAATATTCAACAGATGTGCGATTGAAGTCATGACAGAAAAGTTTCCGATTTTGGAGTAAAGCTTTTCACGAGTCGACAGGTATAACAAGCAGTCAGCGTAATTGGAAAGCGAGTTGTTGCCAATGCTGGTAAGTAACAAAATAGGAACGTTTTTGGCTTTTAAGAGGGAAGCGGCTTTTTCTAAGCTCTGCGATTCACCGCTGTATGTAATAAATAGAGCACAGCTATCTGGCTTAGTGTTCGCAGCGTCATACAAATGTTCACCGCTTAAGTTACTGACATAAGTCTGATAACCGATGCGGTTCATCCTAAGGGCAAATTCCTGCGCTAATATAAGATTATGGTTGCGGGCGAAAATGCGAATAATATTAGCTTTTTCAATCATGTGGACGGCTTTGTAAAGCTGATCGTGATGAAGCAAAGCTAGTGTATCATTAATCGTTTCTGTGGTTAGAACACTCATTTTAACCGCCACAGTACTGAGAGAGTCGGTCTGGGTAAATGGAAAATTCGCATCGACATCTTTAAAATTATGTTCAGTATAGCGGACCTCTTCACAGTAAGCCTGCTTTAAAGCACTCCAGCCACTGAATCCTAATTTTTTAGCTACTCTGACTAAAGTGGAAGGGTACGTATAGCATTTTTTAGCTGCGATACGAATGGAAAACTCATGGATGTGTTCAATATTGTTTTTTAAAAAATGAATAACTTGTTCTTCAGCCGGCGTAAATTTTGTTTGTCGTATTTTTTCTTGAATAAGCATCTGATCGTTCCTTTCGTTATAAAGTAGAGCATTTGAACAGTGTTAAGAAATTTTCGCCTTTTTAACAGTGAAAGTTATAAACAACGTTCAAATATGAGTTAAGCAATGTCTTAACCTGCTTATTTTTCCTTATAATAATTATATCAGAATAAAAGTAAGGAGTGATAAAAGCGGCGACATGTTTACTTAGTTAGCAGATTGATTGTTTTATTTCAAAAAAAGAAAGCGTTTGCTTTAAAAAGGAGAAATTTGAATGAACTTTGAACAACTAGAAGCAAAATTGACACCGATCGCTTATAAACTGGATGCAAATCGTTACTTAAAAGCAATTAAACACGGTTTTTTTGTCGTTATGCCTTTGTTGATTATCGGCTCATTATTTTTACTTATTACCCAAATCCCATTTCAGCCTTATTTAGATTTTATGGCTTCTGTATTAGGGAAGGAGTGGACTGTGCTATTTTTAAAAGTTAATGATGTGACGATGAATGCGATGACTATTTTCGTTATCTTAGGGATTGCCGGTGAGTTAGCTAAATATTATCAAGTGGATCGTTACTCGGCTCAAGCAGCTGCTGTAGTGGCTTTTCTGATTTTAACACCGTTATCTCAGCAAGACAGTGCCAGTTTTTTACCACTGGAAAATTTTGGAGCTGCCGGTTTATTTGTCGGAATGATCACCGCTATTTTGTCTGTTGAGACTTTTCGCTGGATTATCAAAAAAGGCTGGATTATCAAAATGCCGGATACGGTTCCTAATAATGTAGCTGTCTCTTTTTCAGCTCTAATTCCTGGCTTTTTTGTTATTGCAGTTTTTAATTTGATTCGGATTGGCTTTTTCTTTACTCCTTATGAGACAGCGCAAAATTTTATTTTTGAAGTGCTGCAGATTCCGTTGTTAGCTTTAGGCAGTTCTTTGCCGGCGACTTTGTTGATTTTATTGTTAGAAGCTCTTCTTTGGTCTTTTGGTATTCATGGTTCTAACGTTATAGGGGCAGTAATGCAGCCAATTTGGATTGCTTTAACAGCTGAGAATGCGACAGCTTTCGTTAACGGCGAGCCGTTACCCAATATTGTCAATAATCAATTTTATAGTAACTTCGTTAAGGTAGGGGGCAGCAGTGCTACGATTGGCTTAGCCCTTGCCTGTTTGTTTTTTTCTAAGTCTTCTCAATTTAAAGCGCTAGGGAAATTATCTTTTGCACCAGCAATTTTTAATATTAATGAGCCGCTGGTTTTTGGTACACCAATTGTCCTCAATCCCCTTATGCTGATTCCTTTTATTATTGCTCCTCTATTGATGTGCCTTGTGGCTTACACTGCGATGGCGCTAGGTTTGGTACCGTTGGCCAATGGGGTGAATTTGCCCTGGACGATGCCGCCGATTATCGCTGGCTTGATGGTTTGCGGCTGGCGGGGAGCAGTATTACAGATCGTGCAGATCGCTTTAAGCTTTGGTTTGTATTATCCCTTTTTTAAAATGGAAGATACTAAGGCCTACCAAACTGAAACTCAAGTCGTGACTCCATTGACAGACGTCACTGTTGATCTTGGCGAAAAAGTCATCAACTAGCTTTTAAGCCTGACAATGGCATGCACAGTTAATAATCCCGCTTGGCTGTATTAGCCTTCTTTTTTGTAATTCTTAGAATAGGAGCCCGCTAATCCATTGCGTCGCTCTTATTCTAGAGCGTTTGCTTTATTTTCAGGAAAGGAATGATGCCATTTTCGTTTTTAAGTACTTTACTGGTGAAGCCAGTCTTCTTTTATTGAATACTAAAAATGAAATATCCAGTCAAAAGAGAGCGGAACTACTCAAAAAACATGAACTTGACGAGGGATTCGCTCAAATATTGACTGAACAATGTTAATATGTCGGACTTTTTGTTCTTTTAGATTAAATGTGTACATATGTTTCATTGAATTATTAAAATTTAATAAAATAATCAACACTAATTAACGATCAGCCACTAAAAGTATTTATTTGTTACCTGTGCCTAGCTATTGGTAATTTCATCCTTTGCTTGAAGATTTCCGCAAAAAAATAGAACTTGGTATTAATTTTGAGTAGTTAAGAGTATGAGAATTTAAAAAAATTCATTTTAATATCAACAATAAGATTAACATATGGTAAAATTAAGATTAATATTTAATAAATATTTATAAAAAGGAGTGGTGCGATGAAAAGCAGAAGATTTCTATTTTGGATTTTTAGCCTATTTTTAATTCTCGGGAGTTTCAGTAGTTTTCCTTCTTTCAGTTGGGGAGCTCAGAAAGTGGATGTGACTTTTCATTATCAGGATTGGGACCAATTATCGCTAAGTCAGCAAGCACAGTTGCAAGCCGGAATACCTAATGAAACAATAACCTTTGATGAGGTAAGCTATACGTTTGTGTATCAAAAAACGAAAACAAGCACATCAGCTGATACGCCAGCCAACTCGTCAAGTGCTGCAAATGGTAACAACACTTCAAGCTTAACTTCTCATGAAGTCAATGAGAAGCAGAGCGCTGGTACCGAGACCGGACTGCCTAAAACCGGTGATACTAGACAATCGTACATTACTTTAGTGGGTGGCTGCTTGCTAATAATGGCAGTCGGAGTTTTTATCTGGAAACGTAGACAGTTGAAGCAGTTACTGTTATTGCTAATTATTCTAAGTGGTCTAGGCGTCGGAGCAGGAAAAAACGTTCAAGCTGTAGCTGATACCAAGCTGCATGCTAGAGAAACGCAACAAATAACAAAAGGTGCTCACTTAGTAAAAGAACCTCAGACGATTGCTGGTTATACATATCGCGGTTACCTGCGAACAGCTAGAAATCATGAAACATCGGGTCCAAATAAAACAGGAACCGTGGCCGTTCATTATGAGGCAACTGATGGCACTGTTTTAAGTGATATCATCTATCTGGAAGGAGAAGTGGGAACTGTCTACCAAACGCCGACAAAAGAATTTGCTGGATATGTCCAAAAAACAGTGGAAGGAACCCCAACGGGCCCTTTCCAAGAACAAGCACAAGTCGTCAAGTATCTATATGAGAAACAAGCAGTTGAGGCTAAGCTGATTTTGCGCTTTGTCAATGCTTTAGGACAGCCTTTTGTAGTTCCTGATTTTTCAGCTATGAAAAATGGTGATTTTGTAGCGCTCTACCCTAATTTAGATCAGTATACCGTAAAGCTAGACTATAATGGTCATACGTATCAGCAGAATGAAACAGTGGCAGAGATCATTTTTTCGAAAGATATAGGTGATTCATATACCTTACCAAAACAGGTAAGATTCACCATTCAAGATGAGCGAGGCCAACACGTGAATTACTTAAGTAGCTTAAACGAGGATTATAGTTCATCTGGACCTGCTTATTGGGGCAACTATTGGGAAGAACCAACGAATTATGCAGGAACCATTCAGGCTGAACAAGTAGTAGTTACGTATATTATAAGAGGGTCTGGTTATGCTACCGCTGCTCCTTAACATGACAACTTTATCTACAAAAAGAGCTAAGCTGACTAAGCTTCTTGCTTTTTTACAATGAGACCATCGAAAGATGCAACATTGCGCAAACAAAAAAGGACAGCTTTTCTTCATCAGAAAAGCTGTCCTTTTTAATTGCCCGCTGTCATTCATGAATTTCTAATGGCAAACCATCAGGGTCAAAAAAAAATGTCATTTTCTCACCGGTAAAGTCATCGGTGCGAATTGGTTCTGTTTTAATGCCCTGACTGTTCAAAAAAGCAGCGACAGCGTCGACACTTTCCACCTTAAAAGCCAAGTGACGCAATCCTAACGCTTCAGGATATGAAGGGCGCTTTGGGAAAATAGGCGCAATAAAAATTTCTAACTCTTGATTGCCCAATTTCAAATCCAACTTAATATCATTTTTTTCTGGTCGATGATTTTCTCTGATGATTTCAAAGCCCAGTGTTTCTACGTAAAATTTTTTGGTGGCCTGATAATCTGAAGCGTTAATTGCCACATGATGGATCTGATTAAAAAACATATCTTCGCTCCTTTTCATGATCTATGCTTGGTTAGTATATCAAGAAAAGAGTGACTTTGCCATCATTCTTATTTTCAAGATGAATCGATAAACTCACTTCAATAATTTTTGACGGGGATAAAGGGAATGCTTAAACGTGTTGATTAGGAGTGATTGGCTGCGAAGCTGATGTTTTTTGACGACAAATTGTTGCCGCTGATTAAAGTATCCGCTAACAGTGAGGCGCGTTCCTTGGTCTACTTCTGCTAAAAAGGTGAGTGCATGTATCCGAATCAGACAGTTTAATTGGTGTTCTTTAAAGCATAATGTAAAGCGGACTAAAGGTGCTTCTTCAAAAGTTAAGATTCTGATTTTTGTGACTGTTCCGGTATAGGTGTAATGCTTCATATTCCTCACTCCAATCTAGTTTTTTTGTTTAATAAAACAATCCTTTGTAATTTGAACAATTTTTCCCCTATTCCCGTTGGACTCGCAGGAAAGGCCGAGTATAAATTCTTGAATGGAACTTGCTATCTCTCGTCTGATAGAACTGTAAACTAGTTTATTTGCTACTTTTACAGTCTTGTTTAGATTTGAATACCAGGGAGAATAAACCCCCAGAGCCATTTTTCTTGGTGAAGTAGTGGAAGATAAGATTTTTTGATTTACTGCCACCGATTTGGGAATCAAAAATCCTTCTTTTGGGTTTAAATCTGAAACTACAATCACCATAATACTGGTGCTTCTTGATCAGAAAAGGGCATATTTTAATTTTGTGGATCTTTTTTGACGTTCAGTAAAATTCCCGTTTTTTTTTCAGCTATTTTTTGGTTAACCTGTTTCTGACTATTTTATCGAAATTTTCTGATAGGACGAGCAATCCTGACTAATTTGTACCCCAACTTTCAAATTTTATCCTTTCAAAAGACGCTAGCTTCTTTTTTTGAATGGCTATCATCTTGCCTTTTTTTATCTCCTTTTCTTGATAGAGGGATCTCATGGAGATAGCTTAATATAATTATACGAACATTCGTTCCGTTTGTAAAGAGAATAAAGCGAACTATTTTACATTAAACAGAAATTTCAAGTACGCAAAAAATTTGCCATTAAAAAAAGAAAACGCTTGTAAAAAAAACGAGAATCCAGTATTATAATATATGAGTTGATTGTATATACAAGTTTTCGGAAGGAGAAAAAACAGATGGGCAAATTTAAAGAGGATGCACAGCAGCTCTTAGAATTAGTGGGAGGCAAAGAGAATATTGCAGCAGTCTCACATTGTGCAACGCGTATGCGATTTGTGTTAAATGATCCGACTTTGGCAGATGAAAAAGCGATTGAAAAAATTTCTACTGTTAAAGGAACGTTCACCAATGCCGGCCAATTTCAAGTGATTATTGGTAATGAAGTTCAGCAATTTTATAATGATTTTTCAGAAATTTCCGGTTTGGAAGGCGTTTCAAAGGAAGCCGGTAAAGCTGTAGCGAAACAAAATTTAAGCCCGGTTCAACGGATCATTTCAGTACTGGCAGAAATCTTTACGCCGTTGATTCCGGCGCTAGTTATTGGTGGATTAATTCTCGGTTTTCGCAATATTTTGGAAGGGATTCCATTTGGCTTTTTAGATGGCCAAAAGATTGTGGAGGTTTCTCAATTTTGGAGTGGCGTTAATTCTTTTCTCTGGTTGATTGGTGAAGCAATTTTCCACTTCTTACCAGTAGGAATTACATGGAGTATTACGAAGAAAATGGGGACGACTCAAATTTTAGGGATTGTCTTAGGGATCACTCTTGTTTCGCCTCAGTTATTGAATGCGTATTCAGTCGCTACCGCCAAGGCTTCAGAAATTCCTTTCTGGGATTTTGGCTTTGCGCAAGTAAATATGATTGGTTACCAAGCACAAGTAATACCAGCCATGCTGGCCGGTTTTATGTTGGCTTATCTGGAAATCTTTTTTAGAAAAGTAATTCCGCAAGCAATTTCCATGATTTTTGTTCCTTTATTTGCGTTAGTGCCAACCGTTTTAGCTGCACATGTCGTTTTAGGACCAATCGGTTGGGCTATTGGCAGCTGGGTATCAGACTTGGTGAATGCTGGTCTAACATCTGCTTTTAATTGGCTGTTCGGCGCAGTCTTTGGTTTCTTATATGCACCGCTGGTTATTACTGGCTTGCATCATATGACGAACGCTATTGATTTACAGCTGATTGCTGATTTTCAGTCAACGAATTTGTGGCCGATGATCGCTCTATCCAATATCGCCCAAGGTTCGGCTGTATTAGCTGTGATCTTTATGCACAGAGGGAACAAAGAGGAAGAGCAAGTATCAATTCCGGCGATGATTTCTTGTTATCTAGGCGTAACTGAACCAGCGATGTTTGGGATTAATTTGAAATATGTATATCCATTTGTAGCCGGTATGATTGGTTCAGCGTTAGCCGGAACCTTTGCCACTTTCTTCGGCGTACGGGCAACTAGTATCGGTGTAGGTGGACTTCCGGGAATTCTGTCTATTATTCCTCAGTATTATTTACCGTTTTTAGGCGCTATGCTGATCGCAATTGTGGTACCGTTTGCTTTGGCTTATCTATTTAGAACCAGAGAAATTTTCAACAAAGTTGATCCAGTTGATGAAGAAACGGGTAGGCTATTTACAGAAGAGCAGCAACAAATTTAATTCATTAAAAATTTATACTCCTTACAGCTAGATGAACATAGCTATAAGGAGTGATTTTGTTTGAAAGTCTGCTATTTTTATAAGGAATGGTTGTAAAGCTTTTAGCTTGAGTGAGTAGGTAGAGTATACAAGATATAGATGAGCAGCTTCACTCGTTTAAAAAAGAAACAGAAAATGTATTTGAACAAGTGAGATACCTCACACGTGAAGATAAAATAGATCTGGAAAAATTGAATTGGCAAATGATGACAATTGAAGAGAAGGTGTATAAAGAAGGGCGAAACTATCATGTACAATTAGATAAAGAACAGGATGATTTAAGGTGGAAACTAGATAAAGCTATTGAACAGGTAGGAGCAGAGAACAGAGAAGAGCTGCGAAAACAAGAGAACAACAGGAATAATGATTTATCAGTAACTAACCTGCCACATAGCAGGCGGCTAGTTATTAAAAAATAGTTGGTTTTTTTCCTGCTTTCAGTTAGACTAAAAAGGATTGAGAAAAAGGAGCAGGATAAATGGATATTTATTTGAAAAAAGCAATTTTACACATTATTGACCGGGAAGCCGGCGTACCGGTATTTTCAGAAAATGAGTTGGATTTAACGACTGAATATATTCGCCAATATATAACGGCGAAAATTTCAAAGCTATCAACGGCTCAAACTAAAACAGGAACCTTAGCGGAGCCCAGCCTTTTTGTTGAAAAAGTACGGGGATTGCCTCATGAATTCGTGCAAAAAAGCCAAGAGCTGACACAGCACTGGTTTGATATATACACAGCTAGTGAAGATGCGCCTAGTGCAGATGTTTTATTGGTTTTATATGAATTAGATACAGTTTTACATGCTGCCATGATCAAGTTGAACTACAAAGAAAGCTACACGCATTTTGTCGATTATGAAGCAGAAGCAGTCGCTAACAAACTCATCATTAATCGAGCGATTTTACCTGCTAAGACTCAAAAACCAGATGAAGGCATCACGATTGATTTAAAAACCCTTGGTTTTGAATTATTGGAAAAGCGATATGAATTTTCAGGGGAAAAAGTCTGGTATTTTTCTGAAAAAGTAATTGAAGCTCAACCGGCCCCTTCAATGGACGAAAACTTGAAGGAAATAAAAAAAGCAGTCAAACGTATTGGTAAAAAATTTAATGAAGATGAATTTGAACTAATGGCTTCCGTAAAAGAAGCGGTTTATGAAAGTATCGAAGAAACAGGTACGATTGATAATGAACAAATTGCCGAACAAGTCTTTAAAGAAAATATTTCCGCTAAAATGGCTTACCAGGAAGAAGTAAATGAATCAAAATTTGTCGATAAAACACCGCCGCTAAGAGAAGCCAGAGAAATTTCCGAGAAAAAATTCGGCAAACAAAAATTAAAAATGAACAACGGCATTGAGCTAATTGTACCTTTGAATGTATATCGCAATAGTGACCTAATTGAATTTGTTAATAATCCAGACGGCACCGTGTCAATTGTATTAAAAAATATTGAAAAAATCAGTAATCAATTATAAAAATAAAGATAAATAAAAACGTAGTTATTTGAAACAAAATTGAACAAAAAGCAGATTTTTGCAAGGATCGACAAAGAGTATCCCGTTGTCTAAGGGTTTAGGAATAATTAAATAATAAACAAAGTTGTTATAAAAAAAATCTTTTTCGTAAATTACTCATCAATCTTATAACACTCTTTCGGACTTGTATGCAAGTAAATATTGATAAGCACTTTTGAAAATTTTTAGGCAGTACACCGTCCTCAAAAGTGGAAGGAGCAATAAAGTGTCTGTGTTATGCGTTTTTAGTAGATACTAGCTTAAAATTACAATGTAGCTTATCTGGTCTTTGGAAACAATAGCGTGAGTGTCAAGAAAAAGGAGTAACTTTTCCTTACAAGTGCCAAGCTGCTCGGCTCCTTAGCGTTTATATACATTGGACGTCCAATTATTTTCAAGCCATTTAACTGTAGTCAAAATCCTAAAAGGATCATGTCTGCAGTTTTTTTGATGTTAAACCATATGGTTCGATTACTAATTTTTATCTTATCCAGTTAAAAAAACTTTTTTCTATTTTTGGTTCTGTAAGACTAGTTTCTTTAGAACGATTTTCCCAAATTTATCCTGACATGCTCTAAGGATCGCTGGTTTATCTGTGGTATTCTGTACATTTTTTAGAAAAAACACGTTCCTTATAAATTAATCATAAAAATATAAAAATAATTTTCTATAATTTATTTACAATTTGATGGAAACATTGAAATCTTTTATTTCTCCAATGGTGTGAATTAGCTGTTTGTAAAGAAAAAAATGCTCGTTCAAATACAAATAAAATATAAATTATTAATTAATTAGTCTTGAATTTTTATTTTGTTTACTATACTATGTAGACAAAGAAAACTATTTATAAAATAAATTTATATTTAATATATAAAAATAAAACGATGGATTGTGTCGGAAAAGAAGGGAACTGTATGCATAAACTTCGGTTGAAAGTTTGAAGTTCATTCACCTAAAATGCAAAAGAACTTCAGCTAGAGCATTAAAAGCTAGAGTTTTAATTTTCATTATTAATTACACTAATACTTAGTGAAAATTAAATTTCTGTGGTGTGTTTTTGATAACTTAATATTTAAAAGGAGAAATGATGGTTAAAAAAATTGCATTATCTTTCATATGTTTTTTTATTGTCGCAATGTCTTTTTCAACACATGTTCCTCAGGTAGCTATTACTTTTGGGCTGGCAGACACAACAGCTAAAGCTATTGTTAATTTCATACTAGCTGCTTCAAATATAGCGTCTTTAGTAAGTTTGATTGGCATTATTTTTGGAGTCGGAGGATTCAGTTTGGCAGTTGTTCAAACAGTAAAATATCTGGCTAAAAAATCTTTTACAAAGGCGGTGGCATGGTGAAAAAATTTTTGTCTATATTTTTAGCAGTTGTGGCAGGGGCCTTTTTTCTGGACTTTAGTTTGCCACATCTTGTTGCAACCTTTGGATTTGCAGCAAAGACAGCAAATCAAATTGTAGCAGTAATTAACGCTTATGGTACTGCAAGTTTTGCCGTCTCTTTAATTCTTGCAATTACTGGCGCAGGTGCTAGTGTGACTGCACTTGTTGCTACTGTCTATCAATTTATCAAGAAAAAAGGACAAAAGTATGCTGTAACTTGGTAAAATTTAAATATTTACCTATCTCGCTTGCTAAAAAGAGTTGCAAATAATTTAAAGTTATTGTGAAATCATCAATAATTTCTTGATAATTTACACAATAACTAGTAAAGTAGTGAGCTTTTTGAAAGGAGTACTATGTTTGCTTTTTTAGATTCATTTTGGAAGAGGACTTACAAATACTATAACTTTTCTGGTCTTTTTTTTGTCTCTCTAATCTTAGCTCTTTTTGCTGTAATATTACAGCAAATAATGAATAGTTCCTTTGTAACGATTGTTGTACTATTAAGTTGCATATTGAATTCAACTAAAGAGACAGATGCATATCTGAACCTGAATAAGTTTAAGTCTTTTTATTTTACAGATGAACATGTTTTAAAATTGAGCTTGTTTCTTTATGTGAAAAGAAACAAGTTTTTTTGGATTGGCTTATTATATTCTGTTTTTTGCCTAGTAAATACTTCCTTGTTCATTGAAAATATCTCAGTAATTATGATTGGATTGTGTAGCTTATATAGTAATCTCTCTTTAAACAAATGGAGTGAACGAATTGGGGAATTTCATTTAGTTGTTTTAATTATCCTGAGTACATTTCACTTAGGTTATTATTTTTCAGTGGCAATGAATGGTTTATTTTGTTCAGCATTATTTATATTATTGATACCTGAGAATAAAGGAGGAATAGGGAAGAAGAAAATTAGGGACAGAGTTATCTCTGCGAAAGTACCTTTGTTGATCAGACACTTAATGTTAGAGCAATGGCAAGTAAATGCATGCTTAATGTTTTTTTTTATTGTTCCTAAACTATTCACACTTTTACACGTCAAGTTTTTACAAACTTGGGCGGTGACCATTAAATTTACTGGTATTTTTATATTATTAATTTTTTTTGAAATATTACAAGATGTTAATTTGGAAAATCATCATCTGGAGTACAATAAATTGCGTTTTTATCAGCTTTCAAAAATAAATTTTTTTCAAAGAACATTTTTTTCATGCTACATGTCCAGAGGTACATTCTCAGTTTTCCTTATAATAATAACTAATTTAGACAGTTTTAAAACAATGCTTATCCATATTTTGTTGGTTTTGTTATTCGGTCTATGGTACAAATTTTTTGAAGAAAAATCTCTAATTGACAAAAGAAAGCCGACATGGCAATTAAGCTATATTAGATGCTGGGCGCCAACCAGTATATTATTTGTTGTTGCATTTGCACCGCAATTTGTGCAACTTATTGAAAAAGTGAGAGGATATTAAAGTATGTATAGGCTAACTGGAAAGAAATATTTAAAATTCTTTTTTATTGTGAGTACTGTATATTTACTGTTGATAACAATTTTCAAAGGACAAAAAGGAAGTGAATTTGATACAACAACTATCTCAAGCTTTCAAATCATCTCTCATAACTTTGTTCTATTTTTAAAGTGGCAATTTCTCTTTATACTAAGTCCGATATATTTTATTTTTGAGACTTTAGTATTATCTTGGACAATTAAAATAGGAATTATTACATTTGGTTTGTTGCCAGCAATTGATAAACTGTGGCGTCATGGACTAATTGAAATACCCAATCTATTTTTGTATCAATTTTTGGCTCTTCGCTTGTTTTATTACTGGTGGAAGAACAAATCATTTGTAATAATCAAAGAATATGTGAATGAAAACAAAAAAAATTATTTACTATCAATGTTACTAATTGTAGGAGCAGGAATTGTTGAGGGGATAGCATGGTAAAAATACAGATTAAAAAAAGCGTCTTTAAAATTTCTGGAGAAAAATTTTTAGAATTAACAGATGCTTGTTTTTTAAGTAATGGTTTATATAAACTACATGGAGATAACGGGAGTGGCAAAACTATATTTTTAGAATATTTAACAGGTTTAAGAAAATCAGATAATATAAAAACCGATCTAGATAGAAGTAGAATTTTGTATCTTGGAGAAACTGGGATCGGCATCGAAGATTTAACCATTATGGAAAATATAAAGTTAGTCTACTGGATTTTTGGTATTGAGCTTACAAGTAGAACAATTTATAAAATAAATAGTTTGTATACAGAGGAACAGTTAAAAAAAATTTATCATCAATCAAGCTTTGGAATGCAATTAATGGTTGGCTTGTCTTTATTATTCGCTGAAACTAAATGGGATTTAATTATTTTGGATGAAACGTTGGCCGGGATTGACCAAGGAAATAAAGAGCTAATTTTACAAGAAATAGCTCAAAGAGAAAACGAAAGTATTATTTTTTTAGTAGCCCATGAATATTTTAAAACAAAAATAGAGTATAAAGAGGTAAGTATCATTGATCGAAAAATACAATTTAAACAATAAGAAACTGATTCTATTCTTAGGTCTTGTTTACAGTTTGCTTAACTTAGTGTTAGCAAAGTTATTTGAAAGAAGTGATATTGCAAAAAAACTTTTCCTAGATCCAGATGTTAGTCGACTACTTACTAAAAATTCATATTTTTTAATTGCCGGAATGATTACTTTAATTTCAATACTTACAGCTGTTTTCATGACTTTTATTTATAGAAATTTACTAAAGCTTATTTTTAATGAAAGTAAGTCGTGGGAAACGATTAATTTCTGTTATTTAACTTCACTTATAGCAGGTGTTTTTCTCTCAATCATCATTTTATCAATAAACAAAAGTATTGATATGTCAGTTCTTAGTAGAATAACCAATTTGACAACAGTTGTTATTATCAATAGTTTGTTTTATTGGATAAATAGAAAAAAGAAAGAGCAAATACTGGTTTTAGCTATTTCAATTATTAACGCCAGTGTAGTTTTTTTGTTATAAAAATATGCAAATGTTACATAGGAGAAAGTAGTTGAATAAAATTAAATTAGCGGGTCATCTATAGGAGAAATAAATGAAAAAATTGTAGGTTTCTTTTTATATGAGCGCATTCTCTTTATTCATTGTTTTTATCCTTTTTATTAATAAAAAGGATAAAAACTTCCCTCATTCGTTAGGCCTTTACCGTCTTTTTCCAATTGCCACATGATTTTGGACTGGCCAGCTTGGTCATAATCAACCGTTGCATACACTTTGTATTGCTTCAGCTCTTTGACTCTCGCTTCATGAAAGGCTTGTTCTTGTTTCCTAATCTTTTCTGCTCGTAGCTGCCACTTTTGGGAAACGGTGGTCGTCCATTGTAAGTCTTTTGGAATGGAACAACTACTTTCTGTTCAGGACCGCTTGCTTGGCTGGCACCTTGATTGACCAAGGCTTCTAATTCGGCAACGGGGGCAAAGATTTTCGGCGAACTGGCATGAAACGCTAAAAGTTTCTCTAATTTCTGTTGCAATATTTTTTTGGTATCATTAGAGTTTCAATTATACGGCTGTTTTGATTTAGTTGCCGAATGATAACATTATCCCCTAAATCGGCTCTGCTTAATTGTCGCACGAATCGCTGCTAAATGGCTGATTCGGACATCCAGCAATCAAATTTTTTCTTCTAAAATGTCTGAATCCAGCTCACCACGATCCACCGTTCCTTGATACTCATCTACAAATTTTTGGCAGGCTTCACTAACGGCTTCTGATAACAAGATACCGGCTTTAACGAGGGGAATGAGCACGGTACTAAAAACTGTTTGCCGTTGGTATAAGCCGCGGAGTTAAGACGTTATTCATCTACAAATTGCTGCAAAGCTTGAATCATCTTTTCATAGGCTTGTTGAGCGGCTTGACTTTTGGCAGTAACACTACTGGCTTGACTTTGCGCGGCACTGACAAATAGATCACTACTCATTCGCCGATTCCTCCTGCTTAAAATGAACAGGAGTTCTAAGTTGTCGAGCCACATCACCATCACTTTCTAAAATTGCCATAATAATTCCTCCTTTTTTCAACCTTATAAAAAGTGTATTACGGGAGAAAACGCTTGCGCAGTACTGAAAAAATATTCAATCCTACGGTCAACAAAACTGTCGAGAGTATACAACGTCTATAGGAGACTCAAGAGCTATACCTGATAAGCCTTACATAATTCAGCGAAAGCCTGATTAATTTTGTTACGTTAGCGTTATAAAAGCAAGTAGCATTTGTGGTTAGCTCAGTACTACCCATACGGCTTTGGTGACGCTGTCACAATTTACTTATAGTAGTGATGGTGCCAGAATTGTATAGTTAGTATCCTCTTGATCACTTGGGTTATTTAGTTATCTACAGACAGGGATACATTTTTATTAATAAAAAATCATCCACTAATCTGCCATCCTTAAAAGAAAAAACCTTTACAAACATCCATTTGTAAAGGTCTAAACCAGCTATTAATACAACTCTAAATATTGTTCTCGTTCCCATTCTGATACAGTTTGACGGAAAGCTGCCCATTCCATTTTCTTAGCTTCGACAAAGTTAGCAAATATATGTTTCCCTAATGCATCCATCATCACTTGGTCTTGCCGCAATTCTTTGATTGCGTTATGCAAAGTGGATGGTAAATCATCAATTTGTGCTTTTTTACGTTCTTCCTCATTCATAATATAGATATTACGATCAACAGCTGGCGGCGGTGTAATTTCGTTACGAATGCCATCTAACCCTGCTTGCAACAAGACGGCCATTGTTAAGTATGGATTAGCTGAAGGGTC
>Ga0256408_1000969_pt1 | contig 17056 bp, 17 predicted proteins | sample PhyAR1_FD_185998 | JGI IMG/M metagenome (GOLD analysis project Ga0256408, IMG submission 185998) | Leaf surface microbial communities from alfalfa plants in UC Gill Tract Community Farm, Albany, California, United States - DLSL A.R1 | ecosystem: Host-associated > Plants > Phyllosphere >...
GCGTAAAGCGGGGATCGATCACAATCAGTTTCGCACCGTTGTGGATTTTGGCTTCCATCGCCCAGCGGAACCCGACAGGGTGCGCTTCAGCGGCGTTACCGCCCATCACCACAATGAGGTTGGCGTTTTTGATGTCGACCCAGTGGTTGGTCATCGCACCGCGACCAAATGTTGGAGCAAGACTTGCTACCGTTGGTCCGTGTCAGACACGCGCCTGGTTGTCGACCGCGAGCATACCGAGTGCACGCGTAAACTTCTGGGTTAAATAGCCGGTTTCGTTACTGGAAGCAGAGGCACACAGCATACCGGTGGAAAGCCAGCGGTTAACAGTGGTGCCTTCGGCGTTCTGCGCCATAAAGTTGGCATCGCGGTCTTCTTTCATCAGTTTAGCGATGCGATCGAACGCCTCTTCCCAACTGATTTGTTGCCATTTGTCAGAGCCTGGCGCGCGATATTCCGGGAATTTCAGGCGGCTTTCCGAGTGAATGAAATCCACCAGACCTGCCCCTTTCGGACAAAGCGCCCCGCGGTTAACCGGATGGTCCGGGTCACCTTCGATATGGAAGATAGATGCTTTGGCGTTTTTTGCACCGTCGCCGAGGCTATACATCAACAGCCCACAGCCGACAGAGCAGTACGTACAGGTGTTACGGGTTTCGCGGGTGCGCAGCAGTTTGTACTGCCGAGTTTCCGCCAGCGCTACGCCGGGCGCAAAGCCCAGTGCCGCCGCCGTGGTGCCTGCCATACCGCCAGCGCAGATCTTAAAGAACTGCCTTCTGCTGACCTGCATGGTCACTCCTTGTTTCGACATTGCTACCTTAATAAGGCGAGCCGCAGGCGCGTTTTGCTGCTTGCCTGCAACACGTGTTATTTGGGTATTTAGAGTTTTACTTTACGGTTACAAAATAACCGCAAAGGGTTGGAATTTTGTATTCCCACAATTCCTTGAGGGATAGGGCGCAGAATACCACATTGTCGGTAGGCTTGTTTGAATGTAGTTAAAACAAAGTGAACGAATTCTAAGCTTGCTAATTTAGAAATGTGAACTAAATCACGTTATTGATTTTGTGTGTTACAAGACTGTATCAACTCATTCGATCTCCTCCTCCCCAGGAGGTAAAACCGGTCTACGGACGCCCGGACGAAAAATTGATCCATCTCTGGGGCGAACCGCTGCTATTTATGCTGCAATAGCCCCCTTAATTGCGAAGTTGCCCAGGAACGAAGTCGTGCCAAAACAAATCCGAGATACCTCCTCCCAGCCCGTCGGCGTCGTGGCGTGCGAGGTACGCAGACCCCCTCAACTCAACCAACCCATCCCGGACTGGATTGCGCAAGAGGTGCCCGTGGCGCTGGTCTACAACGGTATCTCGCACGTCGTAATGATGGCGTCGCCAAAAGATCTGACGCTCTTTGCCATCGGTTTTTCGCTCTCTGAGGGCATTATCGACCACCCTCAAGAGATTTACGGGATGGATGTGGTGCAGGTCTGCAACGGCATGGAGGTGCAAATTGAACTCTCCAGCCGTCGCTTTATGGCCCTTAAAGAGCGCCGCCGCGCGCTGGCCGGACGCACCGGCTGCGGTGTGTGCGGTGTGGAGCAGTTGAACGACATTGGCAAACCCATCACCCCGTTGCCTTTTAGCCAGACCTTCAGCCTGGCGAACCTTGATATGGCGCTGAACAACCTTCACGTGGTACAGCCGGTCGGCAATCTGAGCGGCTGCACCCACGCCGCCGCCTGGGTATTACCGTCGGGCGAGATCGCAGGCGGGCATGAAGATGTCGGACGCCATGTGGCGCTGGATAAACTGCTGGGCCGCCGCGCGGGAGAGAGCGCCGTCTGGCAGCAGGGGGCTGCGCTGGTCTCCAGCCGGGCCAGCTACGAGATGGTGCAAAAGGCGGCCATGTGCGGGGTCGAGATTTTGTTTGCGGTATCTGCCGCCACCACGCTGGCAGTGGAGGTGGCCGAGCGTTGCAACCTGACGCTGGTGGGATTCTGCAAGCCGGGAAAAGCCACGATCTATACCCACCCACAGCGGTTGAATGTTGTTCAATAAATTTGAATTCTTTTAGCAAATCCTTCCGCTTTCAGTTGTCGGTGATGAGGCCTATTATTTATCACATCAAGGCACGGTGCCTTACACCAACAACTAATCGCAAGGGTCTCTATCATGAAAAGCATCAAAACTTTTGTATCAGTAATCGCTCTGGCAACATCTTTCGGTTCTTTCGCAGCGCAGTCTGTTACCGCATCCGCCAGCACCATTGATGGCGCAGAAGCCAAAATCGCCGCTCAGGCTGAACAGGCAGGCGCGTCTTCTTACACTATTACTCAGGCTTTCGCCGGTAACCGTGTACACATGACCGCTGAACTGAACAAATAAAAGCAACGTTTTTGTCGAAAGAGCGCCCCCGGGGCGCTTTTTTAGTTTATACCTGCCAGACGCAGCAAGGCCGTCACCACGGCTGCCGCGACGATCACCCCAATCAACGGCACCTTGCGCCAGGCCAGAAACACCGCAAAGGCCACACCCAGCACACGCGCCATCCCGGCAAAATGTTCCCCTTCATAGAAGGTGGTCGCCAGCGCCACTGAAAACAGCAGCACCGTTGCTGCATCCGACAGCAGGGCCTGGGCGCGTTCAGACAACGCTAACCGGCTGCCCAGTTTGGCTCCGCCGAGACGCATCAGGTAGGTGCCCGCCGACAGCAGGGCGATGCCGAGAATAAAAACGGTCATGTTTTCCATTATTTTTTCCTCGCCGCGAGGCCAAGCAGAGAGAGCAGCACCGGCAGCCCCACTGGTGCAAAGGGCACGGCGGCCAGCGACAGCGCAGCACCGCTACAGGCGCGGATAAGCGTTGTGCGGTTCTTAAAGGCGGGGACGACTAAGGCCAGTAAAATGGCCGGGAACACCGCATCCAGCCCGATGGTTTCCGGCTCCGGCAGCAGTTTGCCGACCATCGCCCCCAGTAGTGTGCCCAGCGGCCAGATGATGGCGACTCCCAGACCGCAGAGCCAGTAGGCTGCTTTACGCTGTTCCGGCGTTTTTTGCGACAGGCCAAACACCACGCTTTCGTCATTCATGATGTGGCAGCCCAGCAAGCTGGCGCCGCGTTTACCCACCAGATCGCGCACCGTTACGCCAAACGGCACATGGCGGGCGTTAACCAGCAGCCCGGCCGCCGCTGCGGCAAGGGGATTGCCCCCGCTGGCGACGATGCCGATAAACATAAATTCCGATGCACCTGCCAGCACCGAAATGGAGAGCACAAAGGGCACCCACAGCGGGAAGCCATACGCCATCGCCAGCGAGCCGTAGGACATCCCCACAACACCCACCGCCAGACACACGAGAATAATCGCCTTGATGGTATCGCCGTTAAGACAAGAGAAAGTCTGTTTCATACATATTTAGCCATATCGAACGAGTATCCATTATAATGAACGCATCAAATTCGTTTATCAAGATGAACGATTCGTTCGTTTTATAGAACACGAGACTCATTATGACGCAGCCAATCAGCGTAATCGCTAAAAGTCTGGTACGGGAGCGCATGCGGACCGGGCTTTCACTGGCGGAAATTGCTCGCCGTGCCGGGATCGCCAAATCCACCCTTTCCCAGCTGGAGTCCGGGAATGGTAATCCTAGCCTCGAAACCTTATGGTCGCTGTGCGTGGCGCTGGATATCCCTTTTGCCCGTCTGCTCGAACCGCAACAGCCCACTACCCAGGTGATCCGCCTTGGCGAAGGGACGAAAGTCATTGCTGAACAGGCCAACTATGAGGCCATTTTACTGGCGGCCTGTCCGCCGGGTGCGCGACGCGATATCTATATCCTGATGGCGCAGCCTGGGGCTGACCGTATTTCCCATCCGCACCCGCCGGGTTCGGTTGAGCATATTGTCATCATGAAAGGAAAGGCGCTGGTTGGTCTCACCGACGCACCGGAAGCGCTCGGGATTGGAGACTATATTTGCTATCCTGCCGACCAGCCGCATCTCTTCAAAGCGCTTGAGCCAGATACCCTGGCGCTTATGGTGGCGGAACAAAACTGACACACGAAGACACGGATAATCATGTCGCTTAAAGCCATTGCTAAAGAACTGGGACTGTCGGTAACGACGGTGAGCCGCGCCCTCAACGGCTATTTTGACGTTTCCAGCGAGACGCGCGCCCGCGTGGAAGCCGAAGCGCAGCGCCGCGGCTATCGCCCGAACACCTTTGCCCGCCGTTTGAAGATGGGCAAAATCGACGCCGTGGGGCTGGTCTTTCCGGTGCATCCCGTTCCGCTCAATAACAGCGTCTTTATGGACATGGTTGGCGAAATTAGCCACGAACTGGCGCAACATGAGATCGATCTGCTGTTGATTGCCGATGACGATCTGGCCGACAAACACAGCTACATGCGCATGGTGCAAAGCCGCCGTGTGGATGCGCTGATCGTGGCCCATACCCTGGATAACGATCCGCGTCTCGAGCAACTGCAGGCCGCCGGATTCCCGTTCCTGGCACTGGGCCGCAGCCATCTGCCAAAGCCCTACGCCTGGTTCGATTTCGACAACTATGCGGGCACCTTCAACGCAACCCGGCGCTTAATCGAGGGCGGGCATCAGCGCATCGCGCTGCTGGGTGAGAGCAACAATCAGGCGTTTATTACCCAGCGCCGTCAGGGCTACCTTGACGCCCTGAAAGAAGCGGGCCTTTCCAGCGAATGGCTGCGCACCATGCCTCCTTCACGCCGGGCGGGTTACACCACCACGCAGGAACTGCTGGCGCTGGATGTCGCCCCCACGGCGATCGTCACCGATTGCAACACCCATGGCGACGGCGCCGCAATGGCGCTGGCGCAGATGGGGCGCTTAACAGGCGAGGATGCCGTTGCGCTGGTAGTTTACGATGGCCTGCCGCAGGACAGCATTGTCGATATCGACGTGGCGGCGGTGATCCAATCTACCCGCCAGGGGGTGGGCAAGCAGATCGCCGATATGGTCCTTCAACTGATTAACGGCGAAGAAATCAGCCAGCTTCAGGTGCTGTGGCAGCCAGAATTCTCGCCGGGCCAGACGGCATAAATTTCCCCAATATCTAAACCCGATCACAAATCCGAAACGTTTTGGTTTGTATCCGAAACGTTTCGGATCAACACTCAGGATATCCCGATGACAGGAGATGTCCGATGCAAGAGGCAGTATTACGACTCGCGAGCGAAACGGTTGATGTGGTGATCAAAACCCACCCGTTCGCCGAAATTCTTTACTGGGGGCCGCACCTTCGCCACTTTTCGCCGCAGGATGCGGAAACGCTTTCCCGCCCGATTGCCAACGGCAGACTGGATGTTGATTCGCCGGTCACGCTTATGGCTGAACTCAGCCACGGTCTGTTCGGCGCGCCGGGCATTGAAGGTCACCGCCAGGGGCGGGATGGCTCGCCGCAGTTCCGTACCGTCGCGGTATCGCAGCAGGGACAAACCCTGACCCTCACCGCCGAAGATGACCAGGCTGGCCTGCGTCTGACCAGTGAGATCGCCCTCGATGACAGCGGCGTACTGGCGATTCGCCACGGCCTGACCAATCTCAAAAGCCAGCCGTGGCAGGTTGACCGCCTGGCCGTCACCCTGCCGCTGGCGGAACGTGCCCGCGAAGTCATGGCGTTTCATGGCCGCTGGATCCGCGAATTCCAGCCGCATCGCCTGCTGCTGGAGCACGACAGCTTTGTGATTGAAAACCGTCGCGGCCGCAGCTCCCATGAGCATTTCCCGGCGCTGATCAGCGGCACGCCGGGCTTTAGCGAAATGCACGGTGACGTCTGGGGCGTTCATCTGGGCTGGAGCGGCAACCATCGTCTGCGCGCGGAGGCCAAAACCGATGGCCGCCGTTATTTGCAGGCCGAAGCGCTCTATCTGCCGGGTGAAATGGCGGTGGAGGAGGGCGAAACGCTGTGGACGCCACGCCTTTATGCCAGCTACTCCGCCCAGGGGCTGAATGGCATGAGCCAGCAGTTCCACCGCTATCTGCGTGACAACATCATTCGCTTCCCGGAGAACAAACCGCGCCCGGTACACCTCAATACCTGGGAGGGGATCTACTTTAACCACGATCCCGAGTACATCATGCGGATGGCAGACGAAGCGGCCTCGCTGGGTGTGGAGCGCTTTATTATCGATGATGGCTGGTTTAAAGGGCGCAATGACGACCATGCGGCGCTGGGCGACTGGTATCTCGACGAGCAAAAATACCCCAACGGCTTAACGCCGGTGATTAATCACGTCAAAAGCCTCGGTATGGAGTTTGGCATCTGGGTCGAGCCGGAGATGATTAATCCCAACTCCGATCTGTACCGCGCTCACCCGGACTGGGTGCTGGCCTTACCGGGTTATGAGCAGGCCACCGGCCGCCACCAGTGGGTGCTGAACCTCAACATTCCTGCTGCCTTCAATTATCTGCTGGAGCGCATGAGCTGGCTGCTGGGTGAGCACGCGGTGGACTATGTGAAGTGGGACATGAATCGTGAGCTGGTGCAGCCGGGCCATAACGGCAAAGCCGCTGCCGACGCCCAGACCCGACAGTTCTACCGCCTGCTGGATACCCTTGGCGAACGCTTCCCCCATGTGGAATTTGAATCCTGCTCTTCCGGCGGCGGGCGTATCGATTATGAAGTCCTGACCCGCTGCCATCGCTTCTGGGCATCGGATAACAATGACGCGCTGGAACGCAACACTATCCAGCGTGGCATGAGTTACTTCTTCCCGCCGGAAGTGATGGGCGCGCATATCGGTCATCATAAATGCCATGCCACCTTCCGCCAGCACAGTATCGCCTTCCGTGGCCTGACGGCGCTGTTTGGCCATATGGGGCTGGAGCTGGACCCTCTCGCCGTGGATGAGCAGGAGCGCGAAGGCTACCGGCACTATGCGGCCCTGCATAAGCAGTGGCGCGAGGTGATCCACCACGGCACCCAGTGGCGGGTGGATATGCCCGACAGCACCACGCTGGCGCAGGGGATAGTGAGTCAGGACCAGCGTCAGGGGCTGTTCATTGTCAGCCAGTTGGCAATGCCTGATTACACTCTGATGATGCCGCTGCGTATGCCGGGGCTGACGGCCAGCGCGCAGTACCGCATCACGCTGCTCGATCACCCCAATATTCGCCTGACCGGTGAGGGGGGGCACACCATGCGCAAACTGCCGGCGTGGATGGAATCCCCGCAGACGGTGAGCGGCGAATGGCTGATGCAGGCGGGGCTTGCCCTGCCGGTTCTGGACCCGGAAACTGCCATCCTGATTGGCGTTGAACGCGTATAAGGGTAATGGGCCGGGCAACCGGCCCTGTGTTGAGGATAAAAATAATGAATACGACCACCTGTACCCACAAAGACAACCCGAACTTCTGGATCTTCGGATCGTTCTTCTTTCTCTACTTCTTCATCATGGCCACCTGCTTTCCGTTCCTGCCGATCTGGCTGTCGGACATCATCGGCCTGAATAAAACCCATACCGGGATCGTTTTCTCATGCATCTCGCTGTTTGCCATCTCGTTCCAGCCCGTGCTGGGGGTGGTGTCGGACAAGCTGGGGCTGAAAAAACACCTGCTGTGGATCATCGCGGTACTGCTGTTTCTGTTCGCGCCGTTTTTCCTCTATGTCTTTGCTCCGCTGCTGAAGACCAATATCTGGCTCGGGGCGCTGAGCGGTGGGATCTATATCGGCTTCGTCTTCTCGGCAGGGTCGGGCGCGATCGAGGCCTACATTGAGCGCGTGAGCCGCAACAGCTTCTTTGAGTACGGCAAGGCGCGAATGTTTGGCTGTCTCGGCTGGGGGCTGTGCGCCTCAACGGGCGGCATCCTGTTCGGGATTGATCCCTCCTATGTGTTCTGGATGGGTTCCGCGGCGGCGCTGGTGTTGATGGTGCTGTTGGTGGTGGCAAAACCGAAGCCTAACCAGACCGCCCAGGTGATGAACGCCCTCGGTGCAAACCAGCCGCAGATCACCGCCAGAACCGTGTTTAACCTGTTCCGCCAGCGCAAAATGTGGATGTTCATTTTGTACGTGATTGGCGTGGCCTGCGTGTACGACGTCTTCGATCAGCAGTTCGCCACGTTCTTTAAAACCTTCTTCGCCACGCCGGAGGAAGGCACGCGGGCATTCGGCTTTGCGACCACCGCCGGGGAGATCTGCAACGCCATCATCATGTTCTGTTCGCCGTGGATCATTAACCGCATTGGCGCAAAAAATACGTTGCTGATTGCCGGGGTGATCATGGCGACGCGCATCATTGGTTCGTCATTTGCGACCACTGCCGTCGAAGTGGTGGCCCTGAAGATGCTGCACGCGCTGGAAGTGCCGTTCCTGCTGGTGGGGGCGTTCAAATACATTACTGGCGTGTTCGATACTCGCCTGTCTGCGACCATCTACCTGATTGGCTTCAACTTTGCCAAACAGCTGGCGGCGATTTTCCTCTCCGCGTTTGCCGGGAATATGTATGACCGGATCGGCTTCCAGGATACCTATCTGATGCTGGGCTGTTTTGTACTGGCGGTGACGGTATTGTCAGCCTTTACGTTGAGCAATAAGCGGGATATCGCTGCCGCGAGCGCGGCAGCGTTAACACATCAGGCCAGGTAAAACACCTCTTGCAGCCCGGTACTCACCGGGCTGTTGTCCGGGTTAGACGGCATCACCTCCCCCATATATTTCCACCAGCGCTGGCAAACGTCGGTATTCGCTACCGCGTTCCAGCGCTCTTCCGATTCGATCTCCACCGTGGCGAACAGCAGGTTGCGGGATTTATCCAGATAAATGGCGTAGTTGTGCGCGCCGTGGTCTTTCAGCACCGCTTCCAGCTCGGGCCAGATCGGGTTGTGGCGACGTTCATACTCCTCGTGTGCGTCAGGGTTTACCTGCATCACAAAGGCTTTGCGGATCATAATGCCTCCAGATAGAGTTCGCGCACCTCGTCACGGCTGGCGCTGCGCGGGTTGCAGGGGGCGCACGGGTCGGCGAGGGCTTTGTCGAGCCAGCCTTCGATGTCGGCTTTGGTGACGCCAAGCTTGCTGAAACCAGAGGGAATACCGACGCGGGCGCTCAGGTCACGAATCGCCTGAATGGCCGACATGCTTGCGGCTTCATCACTCATGCCGCGGGTATCGACGCCCATCGCCTGCGCCACGCGGGCAAACCGTGCCACGGCGTTCGGACGGTTAAAGTTTTCGATAATCGGCAGCAGGATGGCATTGCAGACGCCGTGCGGCAGGTTGTGCGTTGCCCCCGGCTGGTGGGCGAGGGCGTGCACCAGCCCAAGCCCGGCGCTGTTAAAGGCCATACCCGCCAGATACTGGCCGAAGGCCATCTGCTCGCGCGCCTCCAGGTTATGCCCGTTGTCTACCGCTTCCGGCAGCCAGTGGGCGATCAGGCGAATGGACTCCAGGGCGTTGGCGTCAGTCAGCGGGTGCGCACCAACGGAGACATAGGCTTCGATGGCGTGGGTCAGGGCATCCATGCCGGTGGCAGCCGTCACGGCAGCCGGAATGTCGAGCATTACGCTGGCGTCATCCACGGCGATATCCGGGATGATGTTCGGGTCGATGATCACCTCTTTGACCTGCCGTTCGGCGTCGATAATGACCGCGTTGCTGGTCATCTCTGCCGCCGTGCCTGCGGTGGTGTTGATCGCCACCAGCGGCACGCCCGCGTTGATCACTTTGCCGACGCCGGAGTAAGCGGTAGAGGGGCCTGGGTTGGCGGTGAGAATTTTAATCGCTTTGGCGGTATCGATCGGGCTGCCGCCGCCGAAGGCAATAATGTAATCACACTGCGCATCCTGATACGCGGCATAACCCTGCTGCACCAGCGCTTCGGTCGGGTTGGGGAAAACCGCGTCGAACAGGTGATACGACATCTGCTGCGCGTCGAGGGCGGTAAACAGGCTGTCGAGCAGGCCCATTTTTACCAGCTGACCGTCGGTGACAATCAACGCCGTGCCCCACTGTTTGTTTGCCACCAGCTTAACCATATCGCCGATTGCGCCTGCGCCGTGCAGGCTGATTTTAGGCAGCGCCAACATAAAGCTCATGATAATTCTCCTTAATGGTGATTTTGCAAATCTGGGCCCCTCACCCTAACCCTCTCCCCAAAGGGGCGAGGGGACTGTTCCGTGCGGCCTTTCTCTCTCTGCCCAAAGGGGGCGAGGGCGCTGCACCGTGCGGCCTTTCTCTCTCTGCCCAAAGGGGGCGAGGGCGCTGCACCGTGCGGCCTTTCTCCCTCTTCCCAGAGGGGCGAGGGCGCTGCACCGTGCGGCCTTTCTCTCTCTGCCCAAAGGGGCGAGGGTGCTGCACCGTGCGGCCTTTCTCTCTCTGCCCAAAGGGGCGAGGGTGCTGCACCGTGCGGCCTTTCTCTCTCTGCCCAAAGGGGCGAGGGCGCTGCACCGTGCGGCCTTTCTCTCTCTGCCCGAAGGGGCGAGGGCGCTGCACCGTGCGGCCTTTCTCTCTCTGCCCAAAGGGGCGAGGGGGCTGCACCGTGCGGCCTTTCTCTCTCTGCCCAAAGGGGCGAGGGCGCTGCACCGTGCGGCCTTTCTCTCTCTGCCCGAAGGGGCGAGGGCGCTGCACCGTGCGGCCTTTCTCTCTCTGCCCAAAGGGGCGAGGGGACTGCACCGTGCGGCCTTTCTCTCTCCCTGAGGGGCGAAGGCACTGCACCGTGCGGCTTTTCTCCCTCTCCCCTTTGGGGAGAGGGCAGGGGTGAGGGGATTACATCCGTCTTCGCTGCATAATCCGGCGGGTGATGATCGGCAGGGAGATCACCACAATCAGCATGGCGCCGATGATCACCGACATCACAATGCCCGGCACGTTGAGCAGGCTCAGGCCAAAGGTGACCAATCCCATCAGGAAGGCGGCGATAATCACGCCCACCATGCTGCCGGAACCGCCGAGAATATTGACGCCGCCCAGCACCGCCATGGTCACCACCGCCAGCTCCCAGCCCATCGCAATGGTCGGGCGGGTACTGCCCAGACGCGAGGTAAGCAGCACCGAGGCCAGCCCGGCCATCAGCCCCACCAGGGCAAAGAGGATCAGGTTGTGACGCTTCACGTTGATGCCGGAATACCAGGCCCCGGTCGGGTTGTTGCCAATGGCATAGGTGCGACGCCCGAAGTTGGTCTTGTGCAGCACGAAGGCAAACAGGATGGCCAGCACGATAAAGAGCGCGAACTCAAACGACAGCGCGCCCCAGACATACCCCTGACCAAACCAGGCGAAGCTCTCCGGCCAGGTGTTCAGCGCCTGGTCGCCCAGCAGAATGTAGGTGATGCCGCGATAGAGGCTCATGGTGCCGATGGTGATCACAATCGAGGACAAGTTAAAGCGGGTCACCAGCAGGCCGTTGAACAGCCCGCACAGCAGCCCAACGCCTAAGCCCACGCAGACCAGCAGCGGCGTATCCAGCCCGGCCGCCGCGCAAAAGCCCATCACCGTGGAACTGAGGGCGATAGTGGAGGCCACCGACAGATCAATTTCCCGGGCGATAATCAGCATTGCCATCGGCAACACGATGATCGCTTTTTCGGTAAAGTTGAACGTCGCATCCGACAGGTTCCAGATATCGAGGAAGTAAGGGGAGGCCAGGGCGTTACCCACGAATACCGCCAGCGTTACCGCCAGCAGAAAACCTTCCCAGCACAGCAGGCGCTGGAAGATGCCCGCCGGGGCGGGGGCATGTTTAATCTCTTCAGACGTCATTATTTTACTCATCATCTCACCGCCTGTTTCTGACGAGCCAGCGCCGCATCGCGCAGGATCAGCCGTCCTTTGCGTTTGTTGCCACGTTCATTGAGCAGCACCGCAATCACGATCACCGTCCCGGAGATGGCCATCTGCCAGAACGGCGACACGCCAATCACCGGCAGGGCGTTGTTGATCACCCCGAGGAACAGTGCCCCGCACAGGCAACCCAACACCCGGCCCGTACCGCCCATGGTGCTGATGCCGCCGATGACGCAGGCCGCTACCACCTGCAACTCAAAGCCGTTTGCCACATCGACATAGGCCACCGCAAAGCGCGAGATCCACAGATAGCCGCAGAACCCGGCCAGGGCCCCGGAGAGGCAGAAGCTGACGAACTGCATTTTTCCGGCGTTGATCCCGGTGTAATAAGCCGCCGTGGCGTTACCGCCTGCGGTGTACAGTGCGCGCCCGGTACGGCTGTAGCGCAGGAAATAGCCCACCAGCAGCAACGCGGCAATGGCGCACCAGCTCAGCACCGGCAAGCCCAGCACCGATGCCCGCGGCAGGCCGAGGAAATCGGCACCCATCTGGTTGGAGTTCACCCAGCCGCCGCCGGAGAGCAGAAAGATAATCCCGCGGTAGATGCTCATGGTGCCCAGCGTCACCACAATCGCCGGAATGCCCATTTTCCATACCAGCAGGCCGTTGATGATACCCATCAGCAGGCCCAGCGCGGTCGCCAGGATCAGCAGCGCCCAGACCGGCACATCGGGGTAATGGAAGTTAATCAGGGCGACAATCATCCCGGTCAGCGCCAGGTTTGCCGCCATCGACAGGTCAATGCCTTTGGTGAGCAGCACCATCATCTGCCCGAGGGCGAGAATGATCAGAATGGAGGTGTCGTTAAATATCTCCACCAGGTTGCCCGGCGCGATAAACGACGGGGCACGCGCGCCGATGGCGATAACCATCAGCACAATCACCGCCGCCAGTAAGGCCTCGCGGTGTTTAAGCAGCTGTTGCACCATTATGCGGCCTCCTGTCTGGCACCGCTGGCGGCGCTGACGATGGTTTCAGCCGTTGCGCCCCCCGCCTGATATTCCGCCACCATTAACCCTTCATGCATGACGATGATCCTGTCAGCCATGCCCATCACTTCCGGCAGTTCGGAGGAGACCATGATCACCGCCAGCCCCTGACCGACCAGCTCGGACATAAACTGGTGCACCGCCGCTTTGGAGCCGATATCGATCCCTTTGGTCGGTTCATCGAGGATGATTACGTCCGGGTGGGTTGCCAGCCACTTGCCGATCACCACTTTCTGCTGGTTGCCGCCAGAGAGAGTTTCGACCGCCTGTTTCCAGCTAAAGGCTTTTACTTGCAGCCGCTTCGCATATTCGTCTGCCAATTGCCACTCGCGATCGTCATTCAGCACACCGTTGGCGTTGAGTTTGTTGAGCTGTGGCAGGCTGATGTTCTGCGCAATCGACAGTTCGATAATCGCCCCCTGCTTCTGGCGCTCTTCAGGCACGCAGACGATCCCGGCTTTGATGGCATCCGCTGGCTGGCGGAAATGCTGTTCTTTACCGTTCAGCACAATGCTGCCGGAAGAAGGGCGCGAGACGCCGGAGAGCGCCTGCATCAGCTCGGTACGCCCGGCGCCCACCAGCCCGTAGAAGCCGAGGATCTCGCCTTTGCGCAGGGTAAAGGTGATGTTCGCGAACTCGGTCGGGTGGCAGAGATCCTGCACCTCCAGCACGATATCGCCTTTTTCGCATTCCACCTTCGGGAAGGTCTGGGTAATGGCGCGGCCTACCATCATCGCCACCATCCGCTCTTCGGTGATGTCATTGATGGCCCCTGCGCCGACAAAGACGCCGTCGCGCAGAATGGTATAGTGATCGGCCAGTTCAAAAATCTCGTCGAATTTATGCGAGATAAACAGGATCGCTTTCCCTTCCTGCTTTAAACGTTCCACGATCTGATAGAACTCAAGGATTTCGTGCTGGGACAGGGCCGCCGTCGGTTCGTCGAGAATAACGACCTGCGCGTCAAACGACAGCGCCCGGGCAATTGCGACCATATGGCGCTGGGCGATGCTCAGGGTTTTCAGCGTCGCGCGGGGGTCAATCTGCACCTCCAGACGGGTGAGGATCGTCTGCGCCCGGCGGTGCATTTCCGGCCAGTCGAGCTTTTTGAAAATGCCTTTATACAGATACTGACCGACAAAAATGTTTTCGGTGACCGACAGCTCATCGAACAGGACGGTCTCCTGGTGAATCGCGGTGATGCCCACCTTATGCGCCGAGTCGGGGGTCGGCAGCTGTATAGGAATGGCTTTGTAGAGGATCTCGCCCTCGTCGGGCTGGTAGATGCCGGTCATCACTTTGACCAGCGTCGATTTGCCCGCGCCGTTTTCACCGATCAGAGCGGTGACTTTGCCGGGCCAGAGTTCAAGCTGCACGTTCTCAAGCGCGCGTACACCGGGAAAAACCTTGGTGATGCCATTGAGCGCCAGTAATGGGGTCATGATAGTTCTCCACTTGTATCCCTCTCCCACAGGGAGAGGGAAAAGGAATCAGAAGATTTTTGAGAACTTATCAATGTTGCTGGCATCGTAAACAAACGGCTCAGCCATTGCGCCGCTGCCGTCGGCATCCAGCTTCACTTTGCCCAGTTTGCCCATGCTGGCTTCTTCTTTGGTCGCCGTGCCTTTCACCAGATCATCCGCTAAGTAAGTCGCGGCATAACCGAGGTCGATCGGGTTCCAGATGGCGAAGCTCTTGCTGGCACCGGATTTCACCGCGCCCGCCATTTCAGATGGCAGGCCGAGGCCGGTCACGTACACTTTGCCGATCTTGCCCTGATCTTTCACCGCCTGCGCTGCCGCCACGATGCCGACCGACGACGGAGAGACGATCACTTTCAGATCCGGGTAGGTTTTCAGCAGGCCGACCGCTTCGCGGTAGCTCTTATCCGACAGATCGTCGCCATAGGCCACGGTCACCAGATTGACGGACGGGTACTGTGGCAGCACCTTTTTCATCTCGGCAATCCAGGTGTTCTGGTTGGTGGAGGTCGGCGTGGCACTCAATACCGCCACATCGCCTTTTTCCACGTTCAGCGCTTTCAGCGCTTCGGCCGCCAGCTTGACGTTAGTCTCGCCAATCAGCGCGTTATTGGAAGGGTTAAGGTGGATCTGGCGCCCGGCTTTCGCCACGCCGGAGTCCCACGACACCACTTTGATCCCGCGCTGCATCGCTTTTTTCAGCACCGGCACCACGGCATCAGGATCGTTGGCGGAGATGGCGATCGCATCCACCCCCTGTGCGATCAACCCGTTCAGCACTTCGATCTGGGCTTCGGCGGTGGTGGTGGTTGGGCCGGTATAGATCACTTTAACATCACCTAACTCTTTGGCTGCCTCCTGGGCACCCACGTTTGCCGCTTCGAAGAAGCCATTACCTAACGATTTCGCCACCAGGGCGATTTTAACTTCAGCTAAAGCAGAACCGGACAACGCCAGGGCGGCAACGGTGAGGATCAAGCTTGTCTTTATTTTCATTGCTTTTACTCCACTTAATAAGGTGATTTTTGTAGGGATTGCAGGTGTAGCTTCGCCCCGTCTCAATGAGCGGGGCGCGATGTTCTTATTTGTACAGATCTAACGCGGACTGCATCGGGTTGACGCCAAAGCGTTTGCCCAGCGCAATCAGTTCTTCCCGGGTGATGGTCTGCTTCATGCCACCCATCGAATAGACTTTTACCAGCACTTCGGCAGACTTCTCGGCGGTGTCGATCAGACCAAAGGTTTCATCAAGCGTCGGGCCGCTGCCGAACACGCCGTGGAACGGCCACAGCACCAGCGAGTGTTTTTGCATCTGAAGCGCCGTGGCTTCGCCGATCTCATCCGTACCAGGCACCATCCACGGCAGAATGCCCACGCCATCCGGGAACACCACCAGACACTCGGTGCTGCCTTCCCACAACTGACGGGTGATAACGTCGGTGTTGTTCTCCAGCACGAAGGTCAGGGCAATCAGGTTGGTGGCGTGGCAGTGCATAATCACGCGATCTTTCCCGCCGGTGACTTTGATACGCTCACAGTGGGAGAGGAAGTGGGACGGCAACTCAGAGGTTGGCACCGCTTCGTCAGTCAGCCCCCAAAGAATGTGGTAGCCCGCGCCGTCGCTGTCCACTTTTACCACCCCTAAATTCGCGGTGGGATCAAGCTGGACGTTGCGGAAGAACTTGCCGGAACCGGTAACGATAAACGGCGTATTGGCGAGCAGCGGCATCGGCTGGCTCAGGGCGATATAGCGCGGTTTGGCGTGGAAGTCGGCTTCATACGGGGCGATATCCGCCTCGTCCAGGCGCAGCGTCAGGTTGCCGCCGTTGCGCTCGTCCCAGCCTTTCAGCCAGGCGTCGGAGGTGGCTTTAATCATGCCCTGGACGAACCAGGCGTCGATAATGGTCTGCATAGTCTTTCATTTCCTGTTAAATCGGGGTGGGGTTTCCCCTCACCCTGACCCTCTCCCCAAAGGGGCGAGGGAATGGTGTGATCCCGCTCTGTCAGGGAGAGGGCAGGGACGAGGGTTGTCTTACCCGCGTTGGCTCAAAATCTCTTTCTCATACGCCCGGACGTTATCCAGCCACTGGCTGCCCGCCGGGGCGTCGTTGCGCTGGCAGTACATCTCCCATACCGCCTGCCATGGCAGTGATTTTTGCTCCTCCAGCAGCGCCAGACGCGCGGTGTAATCGCCCGCGGCTTCCAGCGCACGCAGTTCAGCAGTTGGCTCCAGCAGGGCGCGCAGCAGGGCTTTCTTCATGTTGCGGGTACCAATAACCCAGGCCGCGATGCGGTTGATGGAGGCATCAAAGAAGTCGAGGCCGATGTGCACCCGGTCGAACAGGTCATGGCGAATAATCTCGCTGGCGATGGCCTGGGTTTCGTCATCCAGCAGCACCACGTGGTCGCTGTCCCAGCGCACCGGACGGCTGACGTGCAGCAGCAGGTGCGGCACATAGAGCATGGCGGCTGAAATTTTGTCGGAGATCACTTCTGTCGGATGGAAGTGGCCGGCGTCCAGGCACAGCGCGGTCTGACGGCTGGTGGCGTAACCCATGTAGAATTCGTTAGAGCCAACGGTATAGCTCTCGGCACCAATGCCGAATAGCTTGCTCTCCACGGCGTCGATGTGGTGCGCCGGGTTCAGCTTTTCGCTAATCACTTCATCCAGCGCCGCCAGCAGACGCTGACGCGGGGCGAGGCGGTCCACGGTGATGTCTTTCATCCCGTCCGGGATCCAGATGTTCATCACCGATGGCGTGCCCAG
>Ga0256408_1000971_pt1 | contig 17040 bp, 15 predicted proteins | sample PhyAR1_FD_185998 | JGI IMG/M metagenome (GOLD analysis project Ga0256408, IMG submission 185998) | Leaf surface microbial communities from alfalfa plants in UC Gill Tract Community Farm, Albany, California, United States - DLSL A.R1 | ecosystem: Host-associated > Plants > Phyllosphere >...
TTTTTCTCTTGCAAGCAATGTTTCTTTTTGATTCAATTCATAACGTACATTTCCATCAGAATCTTCGACACGATCTCTTACTTCAGTAATTTTCATGTTTAAAGAATCTTCTAGGATTTTATATGCGTTGGCACGACTAGTTCCATACTTTTTCATGGTAACTGGGCTAGTATCTGATCTTTTCCCTTTAATAAAATAGGCTTGTGTTATTGGGTTATAATCAAATTGGATAATGTCGTAATTAAAATAGTAGGGTCTTGTTTCAAAGATTTCTTGCGCAAATGCTTTGTAATATTCACGTGGTATGATTGGTGAACCCAATTTAATGTCTATGTCTTTCAAACCAATTCGTTTTGGTTGAACAGTTTTTAAAGCTTCAACATTTTCTGGAAATTGTTCTTTAAATGCCTGAGCTGTTTCAAGTTTTGAAACAACATCTCCAGATAAATATTCTTCTCTGGTCACCCATCTTGGTTCTATTTCTTCGTCGTAAACGTCTAAGTCAACAAAAATAGCCCCTTGTAGTTCTTCGATAATCTCATCTTTAGTCTTTCCATACAGTTCACTCATGTATTCCAATCGTACTTCTTCATACTTTGCTAATGATTGATACAGTGCATCGTGTGCAGTATCCACATGAGTAACTTCAATTTTTGGTACTATGGTAGCTTCTCTGAAAATATCTGCTTTTACGTAACTACCATCTTCTTGTTTTATTTCTGTTGATAATAGTAATTGTAGCGAATCGTCTGCTTTAAATAGATTTTCATTTGTTCTATCGTGTAAATAGCCATATTTTTTTACAAAATCATCGTATCGTTCATTAAGAATACGCAAATGTTGATCAAACGTCTCTTGCTCATAGTTTGGCTTTTGTTGATACGCAATCACTCTACGTAATTGATCTCTGTATTTTATCATCCCTTCTATCCGGTCTTTTTTCTTTTGAGATAACGTATCGTGATTTATTAGGCCTTCGGTCTCTTTAAAAAACAATTGATTATCAATCATCACAAAAGAAAAATTCGGTACATCGTCAACTTCAATATCAGCGACATCTATTATTTCAACATCAGAAATACTTAATTCTGCTTGTTCGTTTTCAATAATTTCTGAATTGATTTCTTTTACTGAATTTTCTTCAACATCCATCAAACGGTTATCTAAGCTATTTGGAAGTTGACTTAGCGCTTCTTCCAGCTGATTTTGTAAGGCAACTTTCTTGTTAGGAATAACAGTCATCGTTTTTCCTCTAAAGTTCTTAACATCAAGCTCCCCTAAAACCAAATGTTTATTTTCATTGAAGTAACGATTCATAACAACTGACTCATTATTTACGACTACTGAATTTGTGAATACCCATTCTGGCATAGCTGTATTTGCAAGATCTTCTTCATTCTTAGGCTTTTTAAAGAACAAAATATCTGTTACCACCTCTGTTCCTGCAATACGTTTAAACGCATTGTTAGGCAACCTTATAGCACCTAATAGATCCGCTTGCTTTGCCCACGGACCTCGTATTTCATTGGCTTGTTTATCTAACGTGCCAGAAGAAGATATGACAGCCAGTATCCCATCATCTTTTAAAAGTTTTAAAGATTTTGAAATAAAATAATCATGAATTTGCATACCTTTTTTAAACATTTTTTTGTCTTTAATTTCAAAATTATCAAACGGAATATTTCCGACAATCAAATCAAAACTTTTTTCCTTTAATTGAACATCTTGAAATGGTTGAATAAACACAGTTGCATCGTCATGTAAATAGCTAGCAATTTTCCCTGTAATCGAATCGATTTCTATTCCAGTCAATGAAACATTATCTTTTAACTGCTGAGGCATAGCTGAAAAGAAGTTTCCTGTTCCCATCGCTGGATCTAGCACGTTTCCTGCTTGGAATCCCATATCTTGTACCTTTTTATAAATTTGTTCAATAATCACAGGATCAGTGTAATAGGCTGTTAAAACCGATTCTTCCATTTGCTCATATTCTTCTTCAGTAACTAATTGTTGCAACTCTTCTCTAATTGTTTTGTAGGAGTCGTTCTCTTTTCGATAATCAAATACTTCAGACAAGCCTCCCCATCCTACATATTTACTCAAAACAATTTTTTCTTCTTGACTTGGCGTTCGTTTTTCAGTTTCTAATTTTCTTACCAAGCGAATGGCTTCAACATTGTCGTTAATTTTTTCTTTTTTGGTTTGTCCATATAGTTCATTGTTAGGAAAATGGAACCCCGTTGGTTGATTCTTTTGTGTATTTGATGTGGTATTTTCAGGAACATTTAATTCCTCTAAAGCTTCTAATGAAAACAATTCTTCTTGCGTATACTCATTAATAATTTCTTCGGGTTCATTTACTGACAATTCTTCTACTGACAATTCTTCAACAGCGTTCGAACTCTCCACTACTAATGAAACTTCTTCTTTGTTTCTACTTTCTGTGATTTCTTTATGCTTTTCTTTTAATCGATTTAAGGTGTAATGTACGACAACATTGCTTGCTTTTACAGTGTTAATAAAGTCAACAGGATTCATATTTTCTACTTCTTCATAAATTCTTGTAAATGTTTCTTCCTGTGGCAAATCAAATTTTTGTAATAACGTATTTTCTGTTAGTAAAGCAACCAATTGATCATAAGCTATTTCTGTACCATCTACTTTCATTTCATCAATCATTTGTTGCGCATAAGAATAAATATCTTTGTGAATTGTTTGATCACCATGATTTTCTGCCAATAATACTGGTAATTCCTCTGAACTGAGTGTCCAATTGTAAATATCAATTGGTTTCCCTAATGTCTGTGAAATATCAAAATAATAATTTTTCTTACTATTTTCGTTTGAAATATCTGTCAACGTTCGAATAGAACGAGCTTTAGCTTTTATAATTCGTCCATATTTGTTCCAAATATCAAAAGAAGCGACGTACGTCGCTTCTTTATTTTGACTATGAATAGATAAGATATCATTCATAGGATATTTATACAAATACGTATTTTGTTTTAAAAAAGCATGCAACGATTCTTTTGATTGAGTGATACTGTAAACAGTTTTTTGAAATGCTTCTTGAATACTTTTTCCTGTCTTTATCATTAGTTCTTTTTCCTTTCATGATAAAATTTATGCCTATTCATGATGTTTAAAAAGGAAGATCCTCATCATCTAAATCTACTGACTTGTAAATGTTAAAGGGATCTTCTTCAATTGATTGTTTTGATGGATCCGTATGTTTTATTGATTCTTCTTTATCTACTGTTTCTACTTGCTCTTTCTGTAAAAATTCCATTTGTTGATATGTTTCAACTAAAATTTCAGTGACATAAACTTTAATATGCTCTCTATTCTCATAAAATCGTTTTCTTAAAGGTCCTGTTACTCCTATCAACATTCCCTTTTTGGTATTTCGTTCCAATACTTCTGCAGGCTTTCCCCAAATAACACAGTCAATGAAATCTGCTTCATATTCTCCATTAGCGTTTGGATAATTGCGCTGAGACGCTAATGTAAAAGAAGCCACTGCCTTACCACTTGCTGTGTAATGTAAAGCAATGTCTTTTGTCAAGCGTCCTACCAAATTCATGTTGTTTATCATAAGTTATTCTCCATTCTGTTTTTTTATTTTATATACTTGTTCATGATTATCGATCTAATTCTTGCGATTGTTGTTGTTCATATTTTAATTGCTTTCTTCGTCTTTCCAAAGCTTTTAACTGCTCTTTTTTTCTCCGTTCTTTTGCTGCTACTGTTTCTATTTCTTGTTGTTTTTGCGTTTTTCTATACTGATTCATTGTTTTTATCTCCTCTTTTACTTACTACTTATCAAAATCAAAAACGACTAAATAATTCTCCAATTTTAGATTGGCATCAAAGCTCCTTTTTTTTCCTTTAAATCCTTTCACTTTCTTTGTTGTTTTCCCATGCTCTATAAGTTCTTTTAGAACTGTATCAGACAGCTTTTTCTGCGCTAAAGTAGTCCAAATCTTAAAATCACATGCTTCATTTTGACAACTAGCTAATTTATTAAACTTCTTTACTTCCCCATGTTTACATTTAGGACAAGTACCTAAGTTTACTTTTTCTTCAATTTGTTTTTGTTCCTGTTCAAATGCTGAAAAATCAACGCGTGCTATATCTTTCGGTACATTTTCTAACAAATGAAGAATAAATTTTTGTATATTCGCTAAGAAATGTTCCTGCGTACTTTGTTTTTGTCCAATGCGTTTTAAAGAACTTTCCCACTTTGCTGTCATTTCTGCACTTGATAACAACGGTTGTGCTTCTACAGATTTGCAAAGAAGTTTTCCTTTTTCCGTGACTGTTAATTTATTTTTCTGTGAAACAATATATTTTTTTTGCTTTAATGTTTCGATAATGCTTGCACGTGTCGCTTCAGTTCCAATCCCTTCAACTTCCTTTAGAATTTTTATTGCTTCTTCATTATCAACCGTCTTGTTTGCGGTTTTCATGGCTGTCAATAAAGTCCCTTCAGTAAACGGCTTTGGTGGCTTTGTTTCTTTTTCTGAAATCTGAATATCTGCTCTTACTGTTTCACCTACTGATACTTGAGGTAAAATAGAGGTGGTCTCTTGTTCCTCTTCTTTACTACTATTTTCTTTTTCAAATACTTTCTTCCACCCCAGCTTAACTGGAACTTTCCCTGTTGTTTTAAAGATAAGATTGGATACGTTGGTTTCAATTGTGGTTTCTTCATATTCATAATCTGACATGAACATGGCTAGCGTAGTTTTCAACACTAACTCATAAATATTCTTTTGTAACAAATCTAAATGTTCGAACTGTTCTTTACTAGGTACTTGTTTTGTTGGAATTATCGCATAATGTTCTTGTACTTTCTTGCTATCGACATATCGTTTTCTTGGTTTGTCTTGAACCAAAGGTTCATCGATAGAAAGAAACGAGCAATAGTTTTGATAGTTTTCTTTTAGATACTGAAATTCCGATTCTGTAATATAAGGGGTGTCTGTCCGAGGATAAGATAAAAGTTTTGCCTCATACAGTCCTTGCATAGCTTCCAACGTTTCATTCGCTGTTGCTTGGTACATTTGGTTTATTTTTGATTGCAAACTACTTAAAGAAAACAAATGAGGACTCTTTGTATTCTTCTTTTCTTTTTCAATATTAGAAATAACTCCGTGTTCTTTTTTACTAGATAGGCCATTGCGTGAAAGAAAGGCGTTAGCTGCTTCTTTCGTTTTAAAAGTTTGCAAAGGATTCAGCCGTCCTTTAAATTGACCTTGATTCGTTAAAATCATTGCTTCAACGTCAAAATACGGTTCTTTTTTAAACATTTCGATAGCTATTTGTCGTTGATAAATCATGTAAAGAGTAGGCGTCTGCACTCGTCCTAATGAAAAAGTTTCACGTATTCCTTTTTTCTGCATTTCTAAACTGTAAAGTACACTGCCATTCATCCCTAACAACCAATCCGAAATTTGTCTGGTCTGCGCTTCAATGTAAAAAGGATAATAGTCATCTGCAGGTTTTAATTGCTTAAATCCTTGGTAAATAACGTCTTTTTCTAATGAGTTGATCCACAATCTTTTGTACGTTTTTGTCTTAGAAAAAGCACCTGCTTTTTTGATAATAGACCAACCAATATTTTCTCCTTCTCTATCACTATCAGTCGCTATAACAATGGTATCTGCTTGTTTTAAAAGCTTTGCGACGATGTTAAATTGTTTTTTCTTATCTTTCGGTACATTAAACATAAATTGATTTGGGAAAATAGGTAGTGCATCAAGCGACCAGGCTTTCCAACGTTCGTCATAATAACCAGGTTCCGCTAATTCGACTAAATGACCAAAACCAAAAGTAATATATGTTTCCCCTGAAAAAAGTGGATCAGATATTTCAAAATATCCTTCTTTTTTCTTACTCGCTTTGAATGACTGCGCATAAGCCAATGCTTGACTAGGCTTTTCTGCAAGAATGACTGTTTTCATTTTTCTATCCTCCTAAAAAAGGCAATAGGAATCAAAAGCCTACTGCCCACAATATTATTTATCTTTCAATAGCCATTTGCTGCACATATTTTCGTTGAACATTTTGTTCTTTTGTATGATCAGGCTTCGTTCGATTATTGTCACAATTTTCTAATGATTGCTGAATAATCGGTTCAGTAATTTCTTGAATTTGTTGTTTGATTTCGTCTCTACGTTCAAATGCTTCTGCACGTCCTTCCATTTCATCTGACGTGCTAATCCAAAATTGAATGTACTCATGTTCCCCTCCTAATGCTTCAATTTTTCTAGACAACTCAGTTGGAAGTTTCAAAAATAACTTTTCATTTGTTTGATATTCTCTAAGATCTCCGTATTTATCAAATACAAGCGCTGCTTGAATTTCCTTAACTGACGGATACATCTCTAGGACCTTAGGATTAACTTCTACTTCATTTTCTTTTTCTGACTTCAGCTGGTCGTTCCAATCCCATTTTTCTTTTCCTTCTGGTAATTCAGGCGAATTCCTTACAATTGTGTCTTTATTAAATGGTAAGTTTTTGTAAAATTCATCAGCTGCTTCATCACTATCTATACATAACTCAATAGTAGGAATTAATGTCTTTTCTTCTGGTGCTTTATTTTTATTCAATTCTTCATAAGCTAAACGAATATGTTCTCCTAGCGCATTTGATTTCAAACCTTCCATTGAAACATACCAACTATCTTTAACGGCTTCTTTTCCTTCATTTTCAATTTGAAGTGAAGCATAACTCATGGCATCAATCCCTGATTCAAAACAATACAAGTGCTTAGGCTCCCCAAACTTAAAGTTAAACCCACGATTAGTTTGAGAATGCTCTTGAATTCCCTTGTATGCCCCACGTTTGTAATTGTCATTTTTTTGAACTCCTTGTTCAGTCGCACCAACAATTTTATTTTCATATTTCCACGCCATTACCAAATTGTTGTGTGGAGCATAACCTTTTTCTTTCATCGCTTCAGATTGAAATTGGGTTTGGCGTAATAAACCTTCTTTGTGTAAATAATCTACCAATTCTGGATTAATTTTGCGTTCGTTTACTAGATAATTTCTTGAAGCTGTAAAATCTTGTGTTTCTTTTTCTGGTTTGTATTCATAAGGTACTGGCTTATCAGTAAAATTCCCTACTTCAATAAAATTACCACTGTTAATATATTGAACGGCTTGAACAAAGTTTTTAACATTTAACTCTTTCTGTACGAAATGAATGGTGTTTCCTCCTCGTCCAGACGTTGCGAAGTCGTTGTAAATATTTTTTCGAGTATTAATAACTACGCTATGATCATGCACAAAACGGAACTCATTAGCACTACTTTGCTCTAAATCAATACCATTTTGTTGTGCAATATCTAAAATACTTACCTTTTCAGCAGCTGCAATTTCCTGCTTAGTAACACGATCTTTTTTGATTGTTTGCTTCACTTCTTTTTCGCTCTCCAATTCGTTGTTAATTGATCGAATAATTAATGCCGCATTTTTTTGACTACTATCCATTGTTTTCAAACGATACTCTTCTGGAGAATCACGTGTCGCCCAATTTTCAAATTTAGCTTTTAGTTCTTCCGTTTGATCCAGACCATAATATTGACGAACAATGTACTCTGTAAATGCTTTTTGGAAGGTGCCATTTTTCATTGTCGCATATTGTTTCTCTACGTAAGCGTGAACAACTGGTTCTAACTCAACACTTGCTTTCGTTCCTTCTTGCCGAATTTTTTCTTGCGATTCTTTGTCTAACTGTTGAATATCATAAGCATCAATTAAATTGTAGTAGGTCTTTTCAGATTTCTTTAAGGTACCGTTGTCAATTAATTTCTTTTGTTCGTCTGTCGCCTTGTAGATTGGTACGTATCTGTTTGCTTCTGATAGAAAAGTTTCAATCTTCTTTGCTTCAAAAATACGCAGTGGTTGTTCTTGTTCACTAGCTAAAGATAGGCTATTTGTTTCCATTTCTTTTTTCGTAATAACTTGCTGTGCTTGTGAGTTTTGTTCGTAGAGCAGTTTTACATTAGCCGAACCTTTACCTACAAACTGTGCCACAAATGCTCCATACTCTAATAACCCATCAGCACTTTTTGATTGATTTAAAACAAGCTCCTTTGCAGCTTGTGTCCGTTCAGTAATTTCTTTTTTGTAATCAGCTCTTGTTTTCGCCATAGTTCTTCACTCCTTTTTTAGTCATCTAAATTAATAATTAACGGTTCATTCTCGTTTGATGTAAAATCTTCATACAGTTCTCTTGTTCGTGCATCTGTAAATACAACAACAGATTTTTCATTACTTTCAATATCTCTAACCGTCACTTCATTTGTTAAAAGATTGATTTCAACTACTTCGTTCATGTACAACCCTCCTTTCAAATTTTTTATGTAAAAAAGAGCAGAACGAAGGTTTCGTTCTGCTCTAGTTCACTTTATTAACGTATTTCTTGTTCCCAACGTATTCGTTGCTTCATTTGTTCATATTCTCGTAATTCTTTGTACTTATCTGTATGAGTATCGAGTGATCGTTTTATTTGGTACAAATTCTTTTTACTTAAAATAGGACGTTTGTAATAGTTCCTAACTTGGTTTTTACTAACCATCTGTGATTTGTAAGAATAATTTTCTTTTTTAAAATGTTCTTTATCAAAGTACTTTGTTTGTTTATTGCTATATGGCTGTTTTTGATTCTGAAACGTATTATTTTGTTTTTTGTAACTTTCTTCATGTTTCTTGTACGCTCTCTTTGAATAGTCATGAACATTTTTTTCTTGGAAAAGTTTTTTCGCTTCTTTTTGATCAAAAGCTTCATAAAGCTTCTCTCTTCGTTGATTTAATTCAGAATCCTGGTTTCTTAATTCGGTCAATAAAGAGTTACCTAGTCGCTTTTTAATTGTGAATAATTCATTTGTTAATTGATCTTTATCTTTACGTGTCGTTTGACCGAACATTCTTGTTTTCATTCGCTGTTCTTCTTTAATCAACGCTATATATTCTTTGTATACTTTTGATTCATTCATTAACGATTCAGTCAATTTATCTATTTTATCTCTTAGCTCAGGTGATAATTTACTTTTATCTTTATCGCCATACACCCAGTATTTTTTCTTTTCTGGTAATTCTTGATAGATCTCATTTAACAAGCGTAATTCTTTTTTGGAATAGTTAGTTTCCTTCTTTACTTCTTGCACAATTTTGTTTCGTAGTTCTGATTTTCTTTCGAGTTTTTTTACTCGTTCATTCCCTAACGCATAATCTCTAAGCTCTCTACCATACGTTTGTTTCATTGCGTCCAATGTACTTTGTTTACGAACGCCCTTGGGTTGAACGAACTCTTCTCCGTTAATCTTAACCACTTTTTCGTCACGTGTATTTCTGTTTTCTACTAAAGCAAAATGAATGTGAATGTGCTTTGTGTTTCTGTGAATGGACGCCATCCATTGCGCACTGTCTGATAAGTTTTCCTTTTCCATAAGTTCCTTCATCATCGCACGACTCGCATGAATCAATCCTCGTTCGTCTAAGGTGTCCGTTTTTGAATCGTACAATCCTAGCTCCTCAAGAAACGTGTTATCGTGTGAAATGACATCCTGAAAAATGATTGACCCTCTTTTTTGACCGTTTGAGAATTCTTTGCTAATTTGTTTTAGATCATCATCAAAAATATAATTTTGCTTGTCTGTAAAGACACCACTTAATGGTGTGTCTTCTGCTGGAATATCGTCTGTTTCAAATTCATTTAACGAATGATTGATTCGTTTTAACTCTTTTTCTTCAAAACTTGTAAGCGAAGATTTTTTTTCTAACGCATACTTACGTGTCATGTATGAAACATACTTTGTAAAATCTTGTTCATCTATTGATTCTCTATTTAGCAATCCTGAAATTTCAATTTCAGTTTCAGATAACTCTTTTTTTCTTTTTAATGAATTGTAGGTGTTCCCTTCTTCCATAGGATTTTGATCTAAGTACTTTTGAATTTTAGCTAGTTCCATTTCTTCTTGAATACTACGTTCATTTTTTTTGAGCAACGCTTCTTCACGAGTAATATATTTTAAATAACTCGTGAATGATTTTGCATTTGGTGTGGTAAATTGAGTGGTTAAAATAATTCCTGGACTACTCATAGATCACACCTAAAAAGGAGATTTCTTGGCAAATAAGTCATCCATTTTTCTACCAGAAATTTCTTTTCGTTTGGTTGATTTAAACGTTGTATTCGTTTGAATAGTTTCTTCTACTAACTCTTTTGCACGAGCGTAAAGTAATGAATTTTTGTATTGTTTTAACTCACTTACATCGATTGTTTCTTCCATTGCACTAGCTATAATAGTTAACAAAATGGATAATTCTTTACTCATTGCATTCAATTTTCGTTCACGCATTTTTTTATTTTCACCATCATACTCCATACACAAATAACGGATTGCTTGGCTAGGTGTGGTGACACCTGGCACATTTAAAATAATATCGTCAATTACTTTTTGGTGTTCTTCTTCATAGGTGATATGCTTATGAATCATGTTCCACACCCTTTCCTAAATCTTCTACTGGAATACCTGTCATGAGTTCCATCATCATTTCATTACGTTCAATGTATCTTTCAAACGTATCTATTTGAATTTCCATCACTCTAGTAAAACGATCAATTGTTTCTTCTAAGAGCTTTTTTTGAAGTTCATACACAGGCATAGCTTGTTGACTTTCAAGAACCATTTTAATGTATTCATTTCTTGAGATTGGTCTGCCTAGTTTTAAACTAAGTTCTTCTGCTCTACGTTCTAAGCTAATAATAGTCTCTGCATTAACGTTACGAATTTTCAATCCCTCTTGTTCTTTATTTTTTAAACTTTTATCCATTAATAGATTCTCCTATCAAATTTTGTTTTACATCGTGTACAGTCTATGTACTGTATACAGAGACTGTACGCCAACCGTTTTAGAGTATACACAGGCTGTACACAAACTAAGCAAAGTGTCCCCACTGTTTTTCTATAGAAATCTAATAGGCACAGCCTATTTCCGTCCTCAAATTTCAATTTGGGGACAGATTTCCCTTATGCTCTTTTCATTTCTCTATATGGAACAGATTCAATGAATGTTTTAATCATTTTCTCTATTTCTGATTCTGGAAGGGAGTCATATTTGCCGTAACATTGTCTTACTATATACCGTCCATTTTTTCTCTTCCTCACTTCAATCGTATATCTGTATTTTCCATCTTTATATTTCAAAATTACACACGTTCCGTCTATGACTAAATCTAAATAACTATAAACACAATGGTGCATATTAACACCTTCTAAAAATAATTCTTTGTGTGTTTTTATTACCTCAAAACGATTATCACGTTCTATCATATCTATCAATCGATTAAACTTTTTAGGAAATGAAAAAACAAAGTCTTTCATCGTACGACTTGTTCGTTTATTTAAAAGTTCTACTAACGAGTCATGATATCTTTTCATCCCTTTAATCGTTTTAAAATTTAAAGATACTTTTTTGTTAAGTATTTGAGACATGTTGTAAATATCTTCAAAAATCATTCTAGATCCATCAAACAGATTGAATCCCTCAATCTGTTTTGATTCAATTAAATAGCTTTCTAACAACCGCATATAAAAATCAGAAGTATTCTTTTTACTTTGAAACACTTCACTAGGAAACACATCGATAGACTTATTTTTTTGCACAAATGCTTGCATTTTATTCAGTTGTTCCACTGTTACTTTCGATTTTAATTTGTAAAAAGCATAACTGTAACGTAGAGGATATTTATTAATACTTTTAGCAAAAGTAAATCTTTTATACTTCTTATTTAACAAATCTTGCTTGTTTCTTGATTCAATAATTTCTGTCCAACGAATAGGCAATTGATCTTTTTCTTTTCTCATTTCGTTTATAAATGGATTCATCCTTTGAAATGTTTCAGCAAGTGCTTGATCCATAAACGTCAATTCATTATCCATTGTTAAAGGTACTGAACCATATCCTTTCCAATAATCAAATATGTCTAATCCATTTATCTTATCTTCTAAAAACGTGTGAATTTCTGTTGTGTATTGAACGTGATAATCTTCTGAGGTTTCGAACGCCAAACTTTTTAAAATTCTATTCGCATTCATTTTTTTAAACTTTAAAACAACGTATTCTTCCCCTGTACCTTCAAACGAATAACCTTCTTTGTCCTCTTCGGTCAGTCTACGACGCTTTTCAAAATCCACTTCAACTAAATACTCATCCGTTTCACTATACTTTAAAAACAGCCCATTTATAATTGATTGTTGCTCAATCAGAATCTTTCGTGCTGTTTTGATAGCTAATATTAACTTTGATTTTTTTGGTAAAATCAATCGACCATTTCTACAAATAAATGTATGATTGATTACTTCTTGATTTAACAAAAAATTTCCTTCAATAGGATTATTCACTAAGTCATACTGTTGAAATTTTTCACTTTCTATATCCTTAAATAATTCTTGTAAACTAAATGATTTCACATTTGACCTCCTTTCTACTCAAAAAATTATTAGACTTCCTTTTTTTCAACAGTTGTAGGTAAACCAATGACATGTTTAAAATTCACATCAATATAAGGAATAAATGAATATTTCAAAGCTAAAGTAACACTATTCACTTCATAAAGTTCTCTGTCGTCTACTATCCCCTTCCCCTCATTAATCTTTGTAACTTCTTTTTTCAATCCTACTAGGTTAACAACCTCATCTATATGGTTGTGTAAAGTTACTTGCTCATCAAGATATTTTCTATCTAAGAGAACTGAATTAGTTGAAAAATCATTGCTTTTAATTTCAATATTTTTTACAATTCGATTCCAAAAATACTTAATATTAAATCTACTTAATATATAAGATAGTCCATAGAGAGATATCGCAAAGTAAACACTTACGGGAATATCATTAAAATAAACCGTGGTAGTGATCATTTCTTCTTTACCTGAAAGAATAGTTAAAACAAGGAAATAGTAAAAAATTGACTTAAATAATTTGACAGTACTTTCTCTTGATATACATTGTTTCCACGATTGTTTCCACGCAAATGAAACAAAAGTTGTTAGCATTAATACACCACAAATAACGATTTTTAAGGTAATAACAAAATCAATAAAATCTTTTGGTGATACACCTTCAATTACCACAAATTCATTTACATTAATCCAAATTAACACAAGAATTAACGCATATATTTTCAGTACACTTCTTGCAAAATATTTAATGAAGTACATTAAATTTACTAACTGTACATCAATAAATGGTTGCAACTTTACTTCTTTCAACTTAGAATTTATTTTTTCTCTCATAGTTTAATTCTCCATTTCCATTTTTAAGTACACTTATCACTTACTTATTGATTAAATACTGTTCAAGTTATTGATTTTACCGTTGTTTCATTTTTAAAAATTTCGTCAAACGTATACCATTTCATAAGATTCTCAAATTTTTGATCTGTAAGTTTCTTTTCATTCAGAAGAGTTTCTATTTTTTTCCAAATAAGCTTTTCATTACCATCAATTTGTGTATTTTGATGTATTTTGTTAAACCTTTCTCGTTGTAATCGCCTATTAACTTGTTTAAATATATGGTTATAACAAACCAAAAATAAAACTACTATAGCAGCAGATTTTATAAAATGAATGAACATGAAGAAGCTCCTTTCTTTGAACATAATTTTAACCTAAAAAAAATTTAGTCATTTTCAGAATAACCGTGCATTATTCCATATTTAGGATTGTGCATTATTCCATATTTAGGATTTCTTGATTCAGGTAGAGTAAAAAAATTGGGATCAGGTGCTTGCATAAAGCAGTCACTTTTTCTCATTTTCTTTGATTGGCTAACAGGCTTTGTGGAATTATCAGTCAAGACATTAGCGTCTAAAAACCAATTTTCATAAATATTTTTACGTTTATTTCTACTTTTTATACCACTTAAATTGTTCAGAAATTTAGAAAACATTTTTATTCCTCCTCATTAGAGATTTTTTTGTATAGCTTATTAAGGCTACCTTCTACGAAAAAAAAGCGAGTCGCTATCGCAAGCGATAGCGACGATTAGTGGAAACGACTTTTTACTCGTACTGCTCTTTCACCAATTCTCTTTTCTCTCTTAAAGACTCTATCGTAAGTTTATGCTGTTCGATTGACTGCTTACGTGTTTCAATATCTCCATTTAAAGTTGAAATTGTTCCTTGAGTCTGTTGTTGTTCCTCTTCTACTTGATAATCTAACTCACTTTCAAGCTTTTTAATTTTTTCAACATTGCTTGTTATTGCTTCATTTTCTTGTTTAATCGCTTGATTTTCTTTTTCAATAGATTTATCAATTTGTTCCTGTTTAAATGCAACAAACTGCTTTTGATACTCTTTCATAGACTCTATTTTTAGAGAACGATCATTTTTTACATGCTTTTGACTGACATAAAATTTAATAGGTGAATATGAATTTTCTTTCGTTGGATCAATTGATTTAGGAGAAATAATGAATCTCATGAAATCAAATTCTTCTGGTACTTTAGGAATTGTAACCACCAAATACTGATCATTTATTCGCTTTACATTTGGTTTATATTCCTTATTATTTTGTTTACTTGCAACATCAATAGAGTAGATAAGATTCATCACAGACTCAATGTTTGGCGTATTTCCTTCCGTTGATTCTAAATTAAATGTAGCTTGCATTAACTGTGTTTCAGGATTATATTTTACGTTTCTTACTTTCATTACAGTATTGTCCGAAATTGAATTTGACATTACTTCAGTTGTTACTTCTTGCTTTTGTTTCATATATAAAGGACTAGTTAAAATCACTAGTCCTACAATCAGAAATATCCTAATCCATTTAAATATCTTTTTTCGATTGGAATTCTTCACCATTTATCACTTACCCCATTTCAAAATTGGACACCCGTACTTGACCTTGCTTATCCTTAATTAAAGTCAAACGTAGGTATGCAATACTTACTGGCTGTTGATTTTTTGATTCATTTTCAGAATTATATGAATATCCCATACGTACAAAAACTGTTGCTGTTTCATCAGTCATTGATTTTGTATCAATATATGCACTTTCGTCTGAAAACTTAAGTGTAATACTTGGGTTTTTAGTTTGAGTGCCGCTTGACGTTGTCATACGGTTATATAATTCTTCCGTTGCAATATCTTTTAATTCTTTCTCATAGTCAACTGATGATGATTGGCCACTCAATGCTACTTTTGAAAATTTAATTGCTATATCTGAGTAAACTTCTTCAAATATATTTTTGGGGTCCGTAGATTCAGACGTTTTGTTTGCTTGTTCAATCTGCGTTTGCAATTCATTAATTCGTTTTTCTCTTTCTTTTATTGTTCCTTTTAAAATTTCTTTTTCTTGATTAATCGTTTGTTCTTGCTTTTCTGTTGCTACCTGATTATTTGCTTGCTTAAATACTAAAAACTGCGTTAAATTTACGGCAATACTTAATACCAAGGTCAAAATCAATATATTTTTTCTCATTTAATTCATCCTTCCTTTTTCTTATTCATTAATCTGGGAAGCGCCAAACAACCGTACGCCAACCTGAAGGTGCAGCATTTGTTAGGTTAGTTCTAGCACCTACTAAACCACTTCCTCCAGGTACATTACACTCTACTACGTTAATCGTACCGTCTTTGTTAACTGACTCAACAAGCATAGTATGGACACCTGAAGCAAATAATTCTGGATCTGTTTGATTCTCATACTGTACAACGTCTCCTGATTGAACTTGATTCCAAGGGACTTCATGTGCACCTGAATTGATATACCCAGAACGTACGCCACCAACTCCAAAATGACCACCAGCGTTATTTATCCATCGCTGAACAGCCTTTATACACTCACCTGGTGCATCCCAACCTGTTGGAAATGTTTGTCCCATTTCACTTCGTGCATTTTCAATTGCTTTTTTCTTCCAACCAGTTGCGGTATTTTGTCCATTTCCACCGCCTCCTGATCCACCTAATTGAACAAATTGTTTTACTAATAAATCATAGAAAAAATTTCCACCATTTAAATATAATTTGCCACCATTATAGGGAATAGCGACTGGATTAGGATAGCTATACATTATTCCTGAAGTATTTCCAAGCGACGGTGCCACCACTGTTCGAGAATATTCATCAGCGAGTTTAGTTGTTGTCACTTTTCCTTTTGTAGCAATGTAATTGATATAAGCTGTCCCAAAGTTATACGCTTGAACAGCCGTCCATACATCAGCACCCACGTTCCTTGTTTGATCAAGAGCCGACTTAAAATGTTTGACACCTTGTTTAATTGAAGAATTTGCATCAACTAAAGATCCCACAGGTAGTCCTGCCGATTCACTTGATTGCATAGGATCAGGTAACTTCCCTCCTGATTCTACTTGGATAATCCCTAATAAAATAGGAACCATATCGGGAATACCTTGTGCGCTTGCTTCTCTTTCAACAATCGGTTTTAGTGTAACAACTAGAGGACTTAAATTGATATTTCCAGAAATTGTTCCAGTTCCTTCCCCAGGTGCTTCTTGTTGGGTACTTGCACCTATAATGATAAAAATAATACTCACTACACCAGCTATAAGAATAAAAAAACTACTAAAACTCACACTACTTAAAAGGAGTTTTAATAGTCTTGTTCTACGTTTTATTCTTATTATTTTCTCAACTAGCGACTTATTTTCTTGTTCATTTTGCACGACTACTTACCTCCTGCAAATAGTTTTAGCTGTCTTTCATTTGGTGTAATATGCACTCGATAAGTTTCTCTATCACCAAATGTGATAATCGCGTCCCCTTTCTTTTGTTCAGTGATACTTTGTACTTCTGACTCTGTCAACGATTTCCCAACAAGGCTTTGAATATGTGGGATTTGTGAAGGATCCATTTTCAAGAATACCTTTTGTGGAGAAAGTTCAAATACTTTTTTCAATTGATCTAAATGCTGGTGATTCACGTTTTCTGGCACCATTTCTTGTGGTGATTGAGTAGCCAATAAGGTTAATCCAAAAATTTTACGCATTTCACGCTGAAAGTT
>Ga0256408_1000975_pt1 | contig 16996 bp, 13 predicted proteins | sample PhyAR1_FD_185998 | JGI IMG/M metagenome (GOLD analysis project Ga0256408, IMG submission 185998) | Leaf surface microbial communities from alfalfa plants in UC Gill Tract Community Farm, Albany, California, United States - DLSL A.R1 | ecosystem: Host-associated > Plants > Phyllosphere >...
GATGGCGAGCATCGGCGCCTGCACCAGCATGGTGGCGCCCATCATGGCGAGCATCTGCACCTGCTGGACGTCGTTCGTGTTGCGCGTGATCAGCGATCCGGCGCCGAACTGCGACACCTCGCGCTCGGAGAACGAGCTGACCTTCTGGAACACGTCGCGGCGGATGTCGCGGCCCACGGCCATGGCGGACTTCGCGGCGGCCGCGGTGGCGATGATGGACGCCACGATCTGGCCGAACGAGACGGCCAGCATGATGAGACCGGTCTGGACGATGAAGTCGGTGTCGCCCTGCGCGACGCCCTTGTCGATGATGTCGGCGTTGAGCGAGGGCAGGTACAGGGCGGCCATCACGGACGCGAACTGGAAGAGCAGGACCGCGGCCAGAAGCCACTTGTACTGCAGGAGATATCGGAACAGGAGTCTGCCGAGCAAGAGGGCCTCCAGGAGAACTCCCTCGCGCGGGTGCGCGCGAGGACGGATCGACTCTGCCACCAGCCACGGACATTCCACTAGCCGGGAGATCACGTGTCCGCTGGGGGCGAAATGCGCGCGCGCTCGGCGACGCCCCCGGGCGGGGCCGTTCGGCGGCGAGACGATCACGAACGGCCACGCTCGCGACGGCTCCGCGCGCGATCCCCGGCAGGCCAGTACGCTCGCGGGATGCACGATGCGCAGACCCCGCCGATGGGGTGGAACAGCTGGGACAGCTACGGCACGACGGTCACCGAGGCGGAGGTGCTGGCCAACGCCGAGTTCATGGCGACGCATCTGGCCGACGCCGGCTGGGACACAGTCGTGATCGACATCGACTGGTCGGATCCGACGGCCCGCTCGCACGGCTACAACGCGGACGCTCCGCTCGCGATCGACGAGTGGGGCCGCCTGATCCCCGACTCCTCGCGCTTCCCGTCGTCTGCCGACGGATCGGGTTTCACTCGGATCGCGGAGCGCGTGCACGCGCTCGGGCTGAAGCTCGGCATCCACATCATGCGCGGGATCCCGCGGATCGCGGTCGACCGCGCCCTGCCGATCCTCGGCGGCGAGGGCGCGACCGCAGCGGACCTGGGTGACGCCGCGAACGTGTGCGAGTGGAACCCCGACATGCTCGGCCTCGACCACACGCACCCGGCCGCGCGCGCCTACATGGACTCGATCGCCGCGCTGTATGCCGAATGGGGCATCGACTTCCTGAAGGCCGACGACATGCTCTGGCCGTACCAGGCCGCCGACGTCGAGGCGCTGTCCGCCGCGGTGGCCCGGACCGGTCGCGACATCGCGATCAGCCTGAGCCCCGGGCGCGATCTCTCGCTCACGCGGGTGGATCACCTGCGCGAGCACGCGACGATGTGGCGGATCTGCGACGACCTCTGGGACCGCTGGCCCGATGTGCTCGCGAACTTCTCGCGTTTCGCGCGCTGGGCGCCGTTCGCCGGCCCCGAGGGCTGGCCCGACGGCGACATGCTGCCGCTCGGCCGCATCGGCATCCGGGCCGAGCGGGGCGAGCCCCGCGACGACGGCCTCACCCCCGACGAGCGGATCACCCTGCTCACGCTGTGGATCATCGCCCGCTCGCCCCTGATGGTGGGCGGGGACCTGCCGACCTCGGATCCCTCGGTGATCGCGCTGCTGCGCAACCGCGAGGCCATGGCGGTGCTGCGCGACGCCCGCTCCCCGCGCGAGGTGCTGCGAGAGGACCCGCTGATCCTGTGGGCGGCGGACGGGGCCGACGGCGAGCGCTATGCCGCGGCGTTCAACGTGGGCGAGGAGGAACTGCGCACCGTGATCGACGGCGGGCAGCTGGGCCTCCCGGCCGAGGGGACGCTGCGCGAGGTGTGGAGCGGAAACGACGTCGCCCTGGCGCACACGGCCGCGCGCGGGGTGGCCCCGGGTGCCGCGGCGATCGAGGTCGCCCTCCCCGCGCACGGGGCGCGCCTGTGGCGGTGGGACGCGCACGCGCCCGCCTCGCGCGCCTGAGCGCATCGCGCCGTCGGCCGGAAAGGTACCGTCGATCCGTGTCCCCCGATCCGCGCGCCCCTCGTGTCGATCCGCTGCGGGAGCGCTCCGTCATCCTGAACCAGCTCCTGCTGGGTCTGGTCGTGCTGCTCACGACGCTGCTGCTGCTCGCGACCGGGCTGGATGTGGGGATGGAGGCGCTCGTCGTCGGCGTCCTCGGCATCTTCATCGCCAGCCTGCTGGCGGTGGTGGTGCGGTGGGAGCGCCTTCCCGTCATCGCGATGCTCGTGGTGCCCGCGCTGGACGCCGTGTCGGTGGCCTTCCTGCAGGTGTCGCATCCGCACGGCGGGCTCGTGCTGCTGTGGGTGTTCCCGGTGCTGTGGATCTCGCTGACGTTCGGCACCGGGGTGACCGTCCTCTCGGTGGGCGGGCTCATCGCGGTCTACCTCGCGCTGTTCGCCCGCGACTCCGCCGAGTTCGAGGTGCGATCCGCCCTGCTGCCGCTGATGCTGGCGTCGCTCGCGGTCTTCGGTCAGGTGATGGCCCGGCGGCAGAGCGCCCAGCGCGCGCTGCTGGCCCGCCAGTCGCACACGCTGAAGGATGCGTTCGAGCTCGCGCGCGATCAGGAGGCGCTCGTCAGCGAGGTGCTGCAGGCGATCGACTTCGGTGTGACCCGGATCGGCGCCGACGGCCGGATCGCGGTGACGAACGAGGCGCACGAGCGCCTGCACGGCGCGCCCGACGCACCGCTCTTCCACCCCGACGGCGTCACGCCCGTCACCGCCGAGGACCGGCCGCTGGCCCGTGCGGCGCGGGGTGAGGCGTTCGACGACGCCGAGTACTGGCACGGGGGTCTCGGCAGCGAGCGGCGTGCGCTGCAGGTGTCGTCGCGCCGCCTCCCGGACGACCGCGGCGGCAGCATGGTCGTCGTCTCACGCGACGTCACCGCCGAGCGCACGGCGCTGCGCGCTCGCGACGACCTCGTCACCTCGGTGTCGCACGAGCTGCGCACGCCGCTCACCTCGATCCTGGGGTACCTCGACCTGACGCTGGACGATCCGGCCCTTCCCGCCTCGTCGCGCAGCGGCATCGAGGTGGCCGAGCGCAACGCGCAGCGCCTCTACGCCCTGGTGGACGACCTGCTCACCGCATCGGCGGCGGGCACCGCCCCGGTCGAGCCGCTGCGGCGCGCGATCATCGACCTGGGCTCCGTGGCCGGGCAGGCGGTCGAGGCCGCCGCTCCCCGTGCCGCCGAGCGCCGCATCGTGATCGACGTCTCGGCAATCGCCCCCACGCCGGCGTTCGCGGATGCCGCGCGGGTGCGACAGGTGGTCGACAACCTGCTCTCCAACGCGATCAAGTACGGCCACGACGACGGACGCATCTGGATCTCCTGCCGCCCGGTCGGCGGGCGCGCGGAGCTCTCCGTGCGCGATGACGGGCCCGGGATCCCCGCCGCGGCGCGGCCGCTGGTGTTCGAGAGGTTCTTCCGCGCCGACGCCGTCCGCCGCTCCGGTGTGCACGGCAGCGGGCTGGGTCTCGCGATCAGCCGCGACATCGTGCGCGCGCACGGCGGAGACATCACCCTGACCTCCGAGGTCGGCTCCGGCACGACGTTCTCGGTCGCCCTGCCCGCGCGCGGCGGCGCGGACCAGGAGGAGGCCCGGTGAACGCGCTGGATCCGTACACGCTGTCGCTGGCGACGACTCTCGTGGTGCTGACGTCCGGGGTCGTGTTCCTGCTCGAGACCGTTGTGCGGCGCGGGAGCGCGCCGGGGCGCTTCTGGGCCGCGTCCTTCCTCGCGGGGATCCTGACCGCCCTCTGCTACACGGCCTGGACGCTGCGCCCCGAGGTGTGGCTCGCGGTCGCCGTGGGCAACGCCGCGTTCGTCGCGCAGATGGGGCTGATGTGGCTGGGCTGCCGGATCTGCAGCCGACCGCTCTCGCGGGGTGCCCGGTTCGCCGTGGTCGCGGGCGCGCTCGCCGCCTTCGGCGCCGCGGCGCTCGAGCACGAGGTCGGCACCTGGGCCGGTGCGGGGATGATGCTCGCGGGGATCGGCGTCTTCGCCGCGCTCGGGGCCGTCGAGACGCGTCGTGGGCTGCTGCGCGACGAGTTCGCCGCCTGGGGGCTCACCTTCGTCCTCGGCGCCGCCGCGCTGTACTACGCCGCGCGCACCGTGGCGTTCCTCGTCGCCGGTCCGGGCTCCGCCCCGTTCGCCGACTGGTTCGGCACGGCGATGACATCGCTCGTGACGATCGCGCTCACGATCGTCGGCGCGGTGACGACCTCGGTGCTGCGCGCCTCGTTCGACGACCGCTCGAGTCGCCGGTCGGGCCTCGCCGCCGCGGAGGACGCCGTCCTGCTGCCGGCCGAGACGCTGCTGGCCGCGCTCGACGACGTCACGACCCGCGCCGAGCGCACGCAGGAGCCGATCGCGCTCATCGCCCTGCGGGTCGCCGGAGTGGACGAGCTCGGCGCGGCCTTCGGACAGGCGGCGGCGGAGCGCATCGACGAGACCTGGCGCGCGGCCGTGCACCGCAACGCCCCGCCGACGACCCTCGTCGGCGAGCTGGACGGATCCACGGCCGGCGTGCTGATGCGCGCGGCCAGCCGGAGCGACGCGGCACGGCCCGCCGAGGCGCTGAGGCAGTGCCTGCTGGACGATCTCGTCGCGCTCCCGGACGGGGTGCTGCCGGACATCGGCGTCGGCATCGCGCTGAGCCGCGATGTCGGCTACGACGCGCGGGCCCTGCGGGACGCGGCGTGCGACGCGGCGGCGGCGGATCCGCGGGTCATGCAGGGGTGAGCCGGTAGCCGACGCCGCGGACCGTCTCGATCCATCGCGGCTCGGTCGCCGATTCGCCGAGCTTCCGCCGCAGGTTGGCCATGTGCACCTCGACCGCGCGCAGGTCGTGCTCGCTGACGTAGTCACTGTGGCGTTCGCCGCGGATCGCGAGCGACAGCTGCTGCTTGGACAGCACCCGGCGCCCCGAGCCCATCAGCTCGCACAGGAGGTCGAACTCGCTGCGGGTGAGGTCGAGCGACTCGCCCTCGACCATCACGGTGCGCTGCTCGGCCTGCAGCCGCAGCCCGGCGTGCTCGAGCCACGGATCCTCGGCGGGAGGAGCGTGCACGGGCGCCGGCGCGGCCGCGACGCCGGCGTGGATCCGCGGGCGGCGCAGCATCGCCTCGATCCGCGCGCGCAGCTCGCGCGGCCGGAAGGGCTTGACGATGTAGTCGTCCGCACCGGCCTGCAGGCCCTGGAGCACGTCGATCTCCTCCGAGCGCGCGCTGATCATGACCAGATACGTCGCGCTGATCTCGCGCAGCCGGCGCGCCGTCTCGAAGCCGTCCATGCCGGGCATGCTCACATCCAGCGTCGTCACGACCGGGTCGGCCTCGCGGACGAGCGCGATGCCGTCGGCGCCGGTCGACGCCGAGCGCACGGAGAACCCACCCTGGATCAGCACCTCCGAGATGAGGGCGCGGATGTCGGGATCGTCCTCGATGACGACGGCGAGATGCGGATCCACCACAGCGGCTCCTCCCGTGGTGCGGTGGTGCGAATGATGCCGTCACGATATCGCAGGAGACACGCCGTCCATGACCACCGACGGCCCGCCGCAATCGATCTCTGATCAGGACTTGCCTGTTTGCATCATTTGCAGGGGAGGTGCCATCCGGAATTCCCCGCCGGATAGGCCGCGAACACGAAATCGCGGGGGTGGTCGCTCGAGACGTAGCGGGTGTCGCCCGTGGTCCCGCGCAGCACATAGGCGGTCGAGCTCCCCGGAACCGGCGTCGCCTGGACGCGGCTGAACGTCACCGTCTGCCCCTTCAGGCTGGCGCCGCACACGTGGTCGGCGAGGTCGACGGTGAGCTCCCACGGCACGTTCCAGTCGCTGTCGGAGCGGATCGACACCTGCAGCTGGACGTCCCAGTCGGAGCTGCCCGGCACCACCGACACGCTCGCGGCGTACCGCGCGGGATCCACGGGCGGCTCTGGCACGTTCTGCGCGCAGTAGCCCATGTCGGATCGGGTCTGCCCGGGGGCGAGCACCGTGTCGCCGGCGGGGCCGCCGATGGTCCACCGGTGGGTGCGCGCGTCGAACGACGTGGTGGTGAAGCCCCACTGGCTCGAGAACGCGCCCGGGCTTGTCGGGTCGAGCCCCCAGAGCGGCTCCAGGGAGGTGTCGAAGGCGAGCTTCCAGGTCACCGGGGCCTTCGACGTGTTCGTGACCGCGAAGACGTGGCAGAACGTCAGCCCGTTGGTGTGGTTGCGCGTGGGCGCGTAGGCGTAGCTGAGGCGCTTGTCGAGGTCGATCGCGTCGAGGGCGGTGCCGCCGCGCTGCGCGAGCTGGCCCGACGCCATGCTGATCGCCGGCGCCGAATGCGCCGAGTCGAGGCGCTGCGGCGCCGACAGCAGCACCGAGAACGACGTGACGGCGGCCGCCCGCGGCCACTCGGCACGAGGCCGGCCCGCGCGCGGATCGATGACCACGCTCGGGAACGTCTCGCCGACCCCCGCCGGGTCGGTGACGACGCGCACGGGCGCACCGGGATCGGACGAGATCAGCCCGCCGAAGCGCGCGGGGGCCGATCCGCTGTTCCCGCGCAGGGCCACGTCGACGCGCTCGCCGACGAGCCCGGCGGCCGTGGCGCCGCGCGGCACGTCGACCGTGATCTGGCTGAGCACGGCGACGCCGTCCTCCAGCGTTGTGGCGACGCTGACCCGCGGAGCGCGCGCGGCGTCGCGCACGCCCCCGGCGTAGGCGGCGAGCGCCGTGCGCACCTCGCCCAGACCGCTGCCGGTGGAGACGGGCTCGACGCCGATGCCGTCGACGGACACGGCCACGGTGTCGATCTGCGCGAAGGGCAGCCGACCGCAGGCCGCGAACTCACGCTGCCCGAAGAGCACCTCGGCCGTCGATGCGACGGGCGTGGTGCGCACCTCGCAGGGGGCGACGCCGTCCGAGGCGGCACCCGCGACCGTGAGCTTGACCTCATCGCCGGCCGCGAACGGGTGCTCCTCGGCGCGCACCCGCACCGCGGCGACGTCCCACGAGTCGCCCCGCGGCTCCCCGGTCCATTCGAGTGTGACGGCGGGCACGTGCGAGGTCGAGGCGCCGGCCGACCCGAGGGTGTCCGAGTCCAGACCCCCCAGCGTCGATGCCGAGGCGGTGACGACGCCGGCGCCGCCGACGAGCGCCGCGATCGCGGCGAACGCGAGCGGGCGCCGTCGGGGTGCGCGAGCACGGCGGGCGGCTCCCCAGCCGCCCGCCGCTCGTGTCACGGCGGCCGCGGCTCCCCAGCCACGACCGTCGCCTGACCGCCGTGTCACCGGCGGTCGTCTTCAGGGTCGGCCTCTGGCCGACGAGGTTCCCGGTCGTCGCCCCACAGCAGAAGCGTGACGACGGAGCCCAGCGCGAGTGCGAGCAGCCACGGCGAGCCAACGGGCGCGAACCAGGCTCCCGCCTCGGGCACACGCAGCACGGCTCGGCCGAGGATGTCCCGGGTTCCGAACGCCCAGGCGTCCGGCTCCGCGTTGCTGTCGCCGCGGCTGGTGTAGCGCGTCTCGCCCTCGACCGACGTCTCGCTCACGATCCGGTGGATGACGCGACTGCCCGCCGCGGTCTCGCCCTCCGGGATCCGGTAGGAGACGACGTCTCCGACGCCATAGGACGGCTGGCGCAAGGAGATCACGAGATCGCCGCCGGCGAATGTCGGCTCCATCGAGCGGCCGTCGACGACGGTGAGGCCCGTGAGGCCACCGAACTGCGCGGGCCAGAGCGCGACGATCGCGAGGGCCAGCACCAGCCAGCCCAGCGCGCGCCGGACGCGCCGGGCGCCGTGGCGCGTCCGCGCGTCGCGGCGCGCGGACGGCGCGGGGGCTGCGGCGACCGCCTGATCGGGGGCGGCCGCCGGATCGCTCAGCAGAGTCACCGCCGGGACTCGGGCCGGGTCAGCCGGCCGGGGTGGTGGAGGCGGCGTCGACCGCGTTGCCGTCGATCAGCACGGCGACGCCCGTGATCGAGGCGGCCGGGATCGACTGGCCCGACCAGGTCACCGCGGGCTCGGCGGCGGTGAGCGTCTTGCCGAGCTCGACGAGCGCGTCGTCGACCGCGCCGTCGCCCAGGACCGCCAGCTTGATTTCGGCGCCGGCCGGGATCTTCTCGCCGGCGTTCGTCGTCAGCGTGACGCTGGTCACCTGGTAGGCGTCGCCGACGAAGGCGGTGTCCCAGGCGACGTTCACTCCCTCCGAGAGGACCGAGCCCATCGGGGCGGTGTCGGCGCCGATGGTCTGAGCGGTGGCACCGCCGAGGGTGCTCGCCGATGCGCTGACGGCGGCCGCGACGGCGACTCCGGCCAGCACGGCGACGATCTTCCGCTTATGGGTGCGTCGGGGCGTGGAGGTGTTCATGGGGGCTCCTCTGAGCGCGATGACGCGCGCGCCCGGGGGCGCGTCGCGATTGGGGTAGAGGCGGGGGTCGGAATCGGGTTACCGGGGCGCCGCGCACGCGCGTCACCACCCTGCCTCCGCTCAGAGTAGGCGTCGGCACTCAACGCACGATCAAGCGATCCCTAAGGCATGCTCTGGATTTCGCGTGCGGGCACCCCGCCCGCCGGAAAGAGCGTGCTCAGAGCGCGATCGGCGCGTGGCTCGTGAGCAGCCCGACATCGGCGAGGAAGCGCTCCAGCGCGATGGTGGCGACGCCCGTGGCGACCGAGTTGCCGCGGACGGTCGAGACCTCGACCTGCAGATCGAGGGACGAGTTGCCCGGTGCCTGCGTGCGGATGTGCTCGCGGGTGGCGGGCAGCAGCCAGTCGCCGAGGGCCCACGTCGTCCACCCGGTCAGCGTGACCAGCTCCGGGTTCACGATCGCGACGAGGTCGGCCAGCGCGGATCCGAGGTAGTACGCCGTGCGGTCGATCGTGGCGCTGACGGCCGGATCCGGATCCGGCCCGGTCATCGCCTCGGCCATCGCCGCGATGAAGTCGCGCTGCAGCGTCAGGTCGGCCAGCGGATGCGACGGGTGGATCTCGCGCAGCGTCTGCTGGATGCCGGGGGCCCCGATGTACGCCTCGACGCAGCCGCGCCGGCCGCACCGGCACTCGCGCCCGTCGAGCACCAGCAGCGAGTGGCCCCACTCGCCGGCCGAGTTCGTCGCGCCGCGCAGGATGCGCCCCTCGAGCACGATGCCCGCACCCACACCGGTGCCGAGGTTGACGGTGGCCATGCTCGACGCGAAGCGCCCGCTCCCGAGCCACAGCTCGGCCGTGGCCATCACCTTCAGCGGGTTGTCGATCACCAGCGGCAGCCCCACGCGCTCGCGCAGGTGGTCGAGCTCGACCTTGTGCCATGCCCAGTGCGGGACGACGACCGAGACGCCGGAGGGCCCCTGCACGAGCCCGGGCAGCGCGACGCCGACGCCGAGGACGGCCTCGCGCTCGACCCCGGTCTCGGCGAGCACCCGGTCGAGCACTCCGCCGATCCCCTCGACGATCGAGTTCGGATCGGTCACGTGCTCGTCGCGCTGCTCCTCGACCGAGGCGAGCTGGTTGAGCGCGGCGTCGAAGATCACCGCGCGGACATAGGTCTCGGCGACGTCGATGCCGACGACGCGACCGCGGTCGGCGTTCATCACGAGGGTCGCCGTGGGCCGCCCGACCCGGTTGGCGGTGAGCCGCGTCTCGGCGACGATCCCGGAGGCGGTGAGCTCGGCCACCACGGTCGCGACGGTGGCCGCCGAGAGGCCGGTGGTGTGCACCAGCTCGTTTCGCGTCGTCTCGCCCGCCGACAGCACCGCGTGCAGGACGTCGAGCCGCGACTCGCTGCGGATGTCGCGCGACGTGCGTCGCGGCCCGTTCATGTTCACTCCAGCGCCGGTGCGGGGGCGCAGACGAGGTCCGTCTGCGGCAGGCCGGGCGCCGTCAGCGCCACGTTCACCGTCGCGCCCCTCTCGGGGCGGACGAAGGCCACCAGCCGTCCTTCGTGCGAGCGGCGGGTCGAATCAGCATAAGACGACGGATCGCCCAGGTCGCCGCTGTCGAGCCCGATCAGCTCCCCTCCGCGAACGGATACCGAGATCGGGAGATCCTGGGCCGCCCGTCGCCCGTGGGCGTCGAGCAGCTCGACCTCGATCTGCAGCGCGCCCCCGAGGTCGATGCCGGCCGCGGAACAGGCCGCGACGGCGGGGGCGGGCGCCTGCCACGGGACGGCATCGAGCCGGGCCGCCGGGCCGCGGCGGTGCAGCTCGTCGCGCAGCTCGGCCCCGTCGCGCAGCGCCACGGCCTCGAGCGGCCCGGCGGAGGCGGCGACCCGGCCGCGCCAGAGGCCGTGGTCGTCGTCCCATTCGATCGGGACGTCCGCGCCGCCCGCGGTCACCCGCACCGATGGGGCGTTCGTGAACACCAGCACCTCGACGTCGGCGCCCTCGTTGTACTCCCAGGCGCGGGTGATCGGGGGGTTCCACAGCGTCCGCTCGCCCTCGGCCCACGGCCGCGTCGCGAGGTGCAGCACGGGCTCATCCGACCACCAGCTGCGGCGCAGGTGCCAGGTCGGCTTCTCGAAGCCGGCGATCGTCAGGATCCCGGCGGGGGACCCGTGCACGGGCCAGCCGCGCGCCTCGCCGAGATAGTCGATGCCCGTCCAGAGGAACTGCCCGGAGATCCACTCGTTGTCGATCACCGCGCGCCAGGCGCGGTACGTGTGCCCGTTCTCGCTGCCGACGAACGGCTTGTGCGGCAGGTGAGCGTGGTCGGCCTCGTACAGGTGCTCCTTGTAGTTGTAGCCGACCAGGTCGAGCGGCTCGAGCAGACCGGTCTGCCGCGACAGCTCGGGGAACGCCGCCGCGAAGGTGACGGGACGGGTCGGATCGGCGCGCCGCACGATGGCGGCCAGGCGGGTGGCGATCGTGGTGAGCCGCCGGATGTCGGGGCGACTGGGGTCGTACTGCCGCTCGGCCGCGGGCTTGGACGCGTCGTTGTTGCCGGTCATCTCGGCGAACAGCGGGCTGGCGTAGGGGTCGTTCGGGTAGTCGACCTCGTTGCCGATGCTCCAGGCGATGACCGAGGGGTGGTGCCGGTGGGCCTCGATCATGGCGACGAGATCGCGCTCGTGCCATTCGGGGAAGTCGTGCGCCGCTCCCTCGTGACGCGGCGGGTAGACGTTGTGCCCCTGCCACCACTTGTTCTTCGGGTTCTCCCATTCGTCGAAGGCCTCGTCGATCACGAAGAACCCCAGGGCGTCGCACAGCGCATACAGCTCGGGCGCGTGCGGGTTGTGCGCCATGCGGATCGCGTTGCAGCCGGCGCGCTTCAGCGACAGCAGCCGTCGCAGCCACACGACCGGCGGCACCGCCACGCCCCAGGCCCCGGCGTCCTCGTGCAGGCAGACGCCCTTCAGCGTGCGGGGTGAGCCGTTGATCGAGAAGCCCCGATCCGGATCGAAGACGAAGGTGCGAAGGCCCACCACCGTGCGGTGCTCGGATCGGGCCGGCTCGCCCCCGGCGTCCCAGGTCAGCGTCGTCGTCAGCTCATAGAGGTGGGGGGCGTCGTCCGACCAGAGATCCGCCCCGGGCACCGCCCCCTCGGCGACCGTCTCGGCGGATCCGTCCGCGGCGATGGCCGCGCCCGCCGCGAGCGCGGTCACGGATCCGCGGCTCAGCGAGCGCAGCGCATGCGTGACCTCGACGTCCGCGTCGACCGCCGAGGCGAGGGACGCCGCGATCCGCACGCGCGCTGTCGCCCCCTCGACCGACAGGGTCTCGAAGGCGAGCGAGGTGAGGCGCACGGCCTCGTGCACCTCGAGCTCGACCCGGCGGGTGAGGCCCGAGCCGTTGTACCAGCGCGCGTCGGAGATGTCGGTGTGGTCGATGCGCACGCTGACGACGAGGTCGTCGTCGGGGCGGTACCCCACGATCTCGGTGACGTCGAACGAGAAGGCGGCATGCCCCGACGGACGCCCGCCGAGGTGGTAGCCGTTCACCCAGACGTCGGCGTTCTTGTATGCGCCGTGGAACACCAGACGGAGGTGCCGGCCCTCGAGCGGCCCCGCCTCGGACAGCGGGACGTGGGCGCGATACCAGCCGATGCCTCCCGGCAGGTAGCCGGTGCCGCTGGATGCCTCGGGGGTGAAGCCCTGCTCGATGCTCCAGTCGTGGGGCACCGCGACCTCGCGCCAGGCGGCGTCGTCGAAGCCCTTCTTCCACGCGTCGCGCTCGTCTCCGAGGAGGAACGCCCAGCGGCTGATGTCGTGTGAGCGCATGGCGCGATCCTTACTCGGTCGTGAGGGCGGCGACGTGGTCGGCGTCGCGGATGTACGGGGCGAAGATGCGCGAGAACAGCGTGCCGGTGACGGCCGCGATCGCCCCGAACAGCACCGCGAACCACAGCAGGCCGTAGACCGTCACCGCCGGGTAGAAGACGGTGATGATCACCGGCAGCGCGTTCAGCGCGATGACCGCGAGCGAGACGAACGGATGCTTCCACGACAGCAGCCGCGCGTTGCGCAGCACCGTGCCGACCCGGTCGTCGAAGGTCGCGAGGTACGGGAAGGCGAACAGGGCGATGAGCACGAGCTGGAAGGTCAGCACGAACCACACGGCGAGCAGCACGAGCTGGACGATCGCGTCGAGGCCGGCGGTGGTCACCACCGCCCACCACGCGGCCAGCACGCCACCCATCCCCGCGATGACGAGCCCCAGGATCGTGCCGGCCCGCCCGTTCGCGCGGAAGGCCCGGAAGTAGTCGCCCGAGACCGACTCGCACCGGCCCGATCCGATCCGCATCGCGGTGAAGTGCAGGGCCGTGACGCTCGCCCCGAGCGTGACGACCGGGATCGAGGTGGCCACGAACAGCAGGTTCAGGATCATCACATCGGCGATGCGCGTCAGCGCCCGCATGAGGGCGGAGTCGGCGGCGAAGATCATGGGGTCCTCTCTGTTCACGGGGGTGGTGATGTCTCGACGCGCTGCGCTCGCCCGGCGGACGGGGGGCGTGGCTCCGCGGTGGCCGAGCGAGCGAGCGCGTCGAGACGGCGGGGCGGCTACTTCAGGTCGCGCGCCTCAGCCCAGGCGTCCATGTCGGCCTGGATCGATGCGCGGGCGTCCTCGTAGCCGGCATCCTTGAGCTTCTGACGCATCTCGGCGACGGCGGCCGCCGGGTCATCGAACTTGCCGAACTGCAGCTGCGGGATGTACTCGGAGAGCACACCGCCCATGGCCGCCAGCGTCGGGTCGATCATGTCCTTGTTGATGATCAGCGTCGAGTACGGGTAGTCCTTCGCGTCGGCGTCGAGGGCGGCGTAGATCTCGTCCTTGTTCGGCGCATCGGTGATCTTGGCGGGCTCGTACTCGTCCATGCGACCGGCCCAGAAGTTCGAGCCGAGCGCGTCGGTCGACGAGTCGTAGCCCTCGGGGTAGCCGAGCTTCCCGTCGGCGTCCATGACGTAGTCCTCGCCCTCGATGCCGAAGTTCAGCAGCATGTAGTCGGTCTCGTCGTTGCGGATGAGGTCGTAGACCTGCAGCGCCTTCTCGGGGTGCTGCGAGTTGGCGCTGACGGCCATTGCGCCGTGCGTGAAGATGTCGCGGAAGTAGTTGCCGTTCTCCTTGCCCCACCAGAAGAACTTGGGGTCGGATCCGGGCTGCTTCTTCTCCATGTTGTCGACGATCTGCGTCACGAACGTCTGCGTGTGGTGCTGGTCGGCGCCCGTCAGACCCGCGTAGAACTCCTCGCGGGTCTGGCCGTCGTAGTTCAGCGCGTCCTCGCGCCACACGCCGATCTCGTTCCACTCCTTGGCGAGCTCGGCCGCCTCGATGAGCGCATCGCCCTCCATGTACCAGGACGTCACCGTGTACGGGTCGTCCTCGGTGGTCTGGAACGGGTAGTTGATGCCGGCCGAGATCTGCTGGATGGTCTGGAAGTCGGTGTGGCCCTGCAGGTAGCCGGTGAGGGCGGCCTCGTTGGTCAGCGAGACGTCCCACGGGTACGCCTCGGGCTTGTTGTCCTTGACCCACTGGAAGTACGTCGTGAAGTCCTCGAACTTCTCGATCTCGCCGTTCTCGAAGCCGGCCTCCTTCGCCCAGTCGCCGCGGTACATGAACCCGTGGTTGGTCCACTGCGTGTAGTTGTCCTCGGGGATGAAGTAGATCTGCCCGTCGTCGAGCTTCGTCAGATCCCAGTGGTCGTCGGCGCCGACCTGCTCCCAGGTCTTCGGCGCGTTCTCCTGCAGCATCTCCTCGGTGAGAGGCAGGAACGCGCCCTTCTCCGCGTTCTCCCATGCGAACAGCCAGTCGGTCGCCGTGGTGATGAGGTCGATCGACGAGTCGCCCGACAGCAGCTGCACGTTGTACTGCGTCTGCCAGTCGGCCCACTCGACGTAGAACAGGTCGAGCTTGGCGTTTGCCTGCTCGACGAGGTTCTTGTTGAGCTCGTCGAGCATGGCCTCGAGGCGGCCGTTGGTGGGCTTGTCTCCGAGGACGAGCATGGTGATCTCGGTGGGGGCGCCGCCGTCACCGCCGCCCTCCTCTCCGCCTTCTGCGGCGGTGCAGCCGGCGAGGGTGCCGGCCGTCAGGCCGAGCGCGATGAACGCGACCCCGGCCTTCCTGATGGTGCTGTTCACGTGAGGCTCCTTTGACTCATGGGGTGGGGGATTGCGCGGGTCGGGTCAGCCCTTGACGGCGCCGACCGTGATGCCGCTGACGAAGTACTTCTGGACGAACGGATAGAGCAGGACGATCGGCCCGGTGGCGACGACGGCGCTGGCCATCTTGAGGGTGTTGCTGGGCAGCTCGGTCCAGCTGACGTTGCTGCCGGCGACCGAGTTCTTGAGGGCGTTGGCCGTGTTGATGATGTTGTAGAGGTGGTACTGGAGCGGCTTGAACTCGACCGTCGACCCCAGATAGAGCGACGACAGGTACCACTCGTTCCAGTAGCCCAGCGCGAGGAACAGGCCGACGGTGGCGAGCGCGGGCTTCATCATCGGCAGGCTCAGCTGCCAGAAGATGCGGAAGTCGCCGGCGCCGTCGACCTTGCCGGACTCGACGATCTCGTAGGGCACCGTGCGCATGAAGTTCTTCATCAGGATGATCAGCCACGGCGTCATCAGCAGCTGCAGGAAGACCGCCAGATAGCTGCCCCGCAACCCGAGGTCGCGGGCGATCCAGAGGTAGGTGGGGGCGAGGCCCGCCGAGAACAGTGTCGTGAAGTAGATGAAGAACGAGATGCCGTTGCGGAACGGGAAGTCCTGCCGGAACAGCGCGTACCCGGTCATCGAGATGACGAGCAGGCCGATCGCCGTCCCGAACACCGTCATCAGGATCGTCACCGCATACGACCCGATGATCTGCCGCGGGGCCTTGAAGATGTACGAGTACGCCTCGAACGTGAACCCCTTGGGCAGCAGGCCGAAGCCCGTCTTCATGATCTCGGATTCGCTCGAGAACGACGCCGACAGGATCAGGACGAACGGCAGCGCGCAGAAGAGCGCGAACAGCGAGACCGTGATGTACGAGATCGTCCGCAGGGTCCAGTCGCTGCGGTCGAGCTTGATCCGGCGGGGCGGGTTGTTGCGACGCCCCTTGCCGTCGGCGGTGGTGACCAGCTCGGTCACCGTGACGATGCGCGCCGTCTTGTCGGTCGCGCGGATTCCGACGTCAGAAGAGTGCATAGTCCTTGTTGATCCTTCGCACGATCCCGTTGGCCAGCATCACGAGCGCGAAGCCGAACAGCGACTGGTAGAGGCCGACCGCTGTCGACGACGTGAAGTTGTTCTGGGCGAGGATCATCCGGTAGACGGAGGTCTCGATGATGTCGGTGGCCTGGAACAGTGCCGCGTTGTTGCCCACGAGGTTCCAGAACAGGCCGAAGTTGCCTCGCATGATGCCGCCCAGCGAGAACAGCAGCAGGATGATGAACGTCGGCTTGAGGCTCGGCAGGATGATGTACCGGATGCGCTGCCAGGCGTTCGCGCCGTCGATCGCGGCGGCCTCGAACAGGCCCCGGTCGATGCCCATGATCGCGGCGAAGTAGACGATCGACCCGTATCCGGTCGACTGCCATAGGTGCACCAGGATGATGATGATCGGCCAGGCGCCGGCGGTCGAGTAGATCTTGATCGGGTCTCCGCCGGTCTGCTCGATGAGGGCGTTCAGGGCGCCGGTGTCGTAGTTGAGCAGGTTGAACGCGATCACGCCGACCAGCACCACCGAGATGAAGTACGGCAGGAACATCACGGCCTGCGTGATCTTCTTGAAGTACTTCATGCGGATCTCGTTGAGCATGATCGCCAGCGCGATCTGCAGGATGTTGCCCAGCACGATGAACGCCAGGTTGTACAGGATGGTGTTGCGCGTGAGCAGCCACAGCTGGCCCGACTTGATCAGGAACTCGAAGTTCTTGAAGCCGACGAACGGGCTGCCGAAGATGCCGTCGCGGTAGTTGAAGTTCGTGAAGGCGATCCACGACCCCGGCAGCGGGGCGTAGCTGAACACGAGGAAGAAGATCACCGCCGGCACGCACATCAGCAGCAGCACCCGGCTGTCGCGGATCTGCCGCCAGGCGCGCCCCTTCCTGTGGGGTGGCTTCACGCGTGCGACCTTCTCGGTCGCAGCATCGATCCCGGTCATCCTCCGCCTCTCTGCGGTTGTGCGCGGGCCTCATCGCCTACGCCGCCAGGTTGATTCGGCAGTAAAACTAACCCTTGGATTTATGCCGGGTCAACGGTCTGAGCGGTTGTGAGCGATTCGGGCCGCGGCGACCGGGTGCCGCGGGGGGCGGGTCACTCCTCGCGCCAGCCCAGACGCAGGCCCGAGACGAAGCGGGCGGTGGGGTCGGCGGCGGGGTCGAGCTCGAGCACGCGCAGCTCGTTGGCGCCCGCGCGCAGCACCGCGGCGGGGACGTAGAGGGTCTCGGTGGGGCCCGATGACCAGTAGCGCCCGAGCAGCACGCCGTTGACCCGCACGTAGCCCTTGCCCCAGCCGGCGGTGGACAGGAACAGGTCGGTCGGCTCGTCGAGGTCGAAGGCGCCGACCAGGGCGCTGCC
>Ga0256408_1000976_pt1 | contig 16985 bp, 19 predicted proteins | sample PhyAR1_FD_185998 | JGI IMG/M metagenome (GOLD analysis project Ga0256408, IMG submission 185998) | Leaf surface microbial communities from alfalfa plants in UC Gill Tract Community Farm, Albany, California, United States - DLSL A.R1 | ecosystem: Host-associated > Plants > Phyllosphere >...
CACGATTTGCAAGCCACGATCGTGTGCAATGCGAGCGCGATCCATCAGCCACTGCTGCTCTGCCCCTTGGCTAAAGGCGCTGCCATATTCACTCCACTGCAGCACTAGCGTATCAAAACCCGCGTCGTGTAACTTATCCATTAGCGTTTGCCACTGGGCTTTGTCCACGCTCATATCCCTAAGCTGTGGCTGATAAATCATGGCGTTCATCGCGTGAGCCCAAGGTGCCACCATTAAGAGAAACAAAACGCACCAGCGAGATAATATTGCCATTACCAGCGCCCTCCCAAGGTCACAAAGGCACCATTTTTAGATTCCACGATTTGGTTTTTCCCACTGAATAAATGTTGGAATTCAATACCAACGCTGATTTTGTGCGGATAGGCATCATAATGGCTTTCGCCTGACCACATATTCCAACGCACACCGATACCGCCGAGCTTAGCATCAGAGTAGGCACCATTCTGAGTGGCGTTATATTGCAGGTGCCCGTAAGGCTCCAACGTTTGCGCACTTGGGATATTAGGGATTTTTTGGTGCCAGCTCAGCCTGTAATCAGCGGTGTAACTTTGGCTGTCTTGTTTCACGTAGTGAGCCGCATCCAGATAGAGGTTTTGCGCGATCCAACCGTTGCCGTTAGGGTGCCATTCATCGCTGAACTTACCTCCGTTGAGGAAGGATGCGCTGGCTCGCAGTAGCATATCCGCTTCACTTTCATGTCTATCCAGCGGAATTTGCTGTTCGGCGGCTAAATAAAATACCTGCTCACGCAGCGGCTTCCAGCGAACCCCTAGCCCCATCATCGGTGCCTTGGTGGGTAAGAAATTGCCCTCATTCCCGCTCCCGGCAAATACGCGGCTGTAAACGGACAGCAAATCGCCATCTACAACCTGGTTGCGGCCAATTCGGTATTCCGCTTCCATTTGCCCATAACTTCTCCGCGCCGCATACGGCTGGGCCGAGCTGCCTAGTACGCTGCTGTTGGGAATGCTATTTTTGCCCGAAAGTCCCATCGACGTATCAACGCTGAATGTCCAGCGACGCCCAGTATCTTCATGCATGCGGCGGAAATTAAACCGGCGCTCAGTATCTTGCTCACTGAGGCCCTGCGGTGCATAGCCGCGGTCGATATCATCCACCACGCGTTCGGTGTAGCTTTGTGCCTGTGGGATGTCATCCAAACGCTGGTTCACATAGGCCAGTTGCTGAATCAACGCGGGATCGTCTGGCGTATGTTGTTCAGCCAGTTTCAGCTCATCGCGGGATAGCGCTATTTGATCCGCATCCCATAACGCATAACCCAGCGCTGCATGGTTAGCCGTATTATCAGGTTCTAGAGCGATCGCCTGACGTAAATCAGCCAATGCCAAATTAAGCTGCCCTTGCTGGCGATACAGTGCCGCACGGTCTGCCAACGCTGATGCCATCGGTTTAATTTCAATGGAACGGCTCAAGTCTGCCAAAACGCCAGACGGATCGTTTTGACTGTGGGAATGCAACCACCAATATTCCGCCGTTTGGTCTTGCTGCTGTTTCTTGGCTTCGTTAAGCCAACGTGTTAACGCATGGATATCATGGGCTGCCAGCGCACTATTTGCCGCCGCCATCGTGTCCTCAGCGCTCATATCAGCGACCGGAACCGCTGACCATGCGCGTGTTGCGGCTTGGAAGTCTTGAACCGCATAGGCTTGGTAGGCGAGCGAGCGCTTGCTGAAGGTATTGGGTTGACGTCGATCGGCCTGTTGATACGCGAACAGTGCAAGTCCAGGCGAAGTAGTGCGATAACAGTTCGCTAACTGATACCATGCCGTAGCACCATAGTCTGGCGACATATCCCCTAACAAACGACGCACAATCGGGCACTGTTCATCAGTGTTGAATACCGATGCTTGCTGCATACGCTGCTGCGGCATTGGCAACGGCACCGACAATCGTTCGATGTCTTTTGCCGTCAGCAAACGAGGATCCTCTTTCAACAAAACCATCAAGCGGCTAGTCAGGTTTTGCCCCGTAGCGCCCGCATTTTGATATGGATAGCGCGCCAGTAGCAAGCGGCTAGCTTCTGCCTTCTGTCCGGTCTTAACCAGTTGATAGCTAAGTCGGTCGAGTAATGCGAGATCCTGTGGCGATCGCTGATACATCTGCCGTGCCAGCTGCACAATCTGCGCGGTATCATTTTCCGCTTCGCTTAGCTGTAAACGCTGCTCTAACAGCTGATCGCGAGAATACCCCGCCAAAAGGCGTTTGGCTCCAGCAAGATCGTGCTGAGCAATGCGATCGGGGATTAGCGTTTGCGCGATATAAGTTTGGTTTTCAGCAAAATCAGTGGGATAGTTAGCCAATGCTTCACTGGGATTCTGACTGTATTTGGCTAGCAAATAGAGCCAGCCACGCTCCTGATCCTGCTGAACAAAACGCGGTGTGCGCGTTTGCAAATAGGCACTAAGGCGAGCATTTTCATTACGCAGCGCCAGTGACTGTGCATAATGTAGCTGCTGCAAGGGAGCGTTCATCACGTTAATCCCCTGCAACGCGACCAATTTATCGTCGCTATGCTGCGCTAGCAAAATACCGAACCACTGATTTGATTGTTCGTATGTCAGCTTGCCTTGCGTACGTAGCCGCTCGAAACTGTCGTCCACGTCATCCCATTTTTTCAGGAAGATCGCCCTTTGCATAATAGCATCGGCCAACGTATGCCCTTCTGGCGTGGCGTTGAATTTAGCATCGTTAAGCTGCGCTTTAGCGATATCAAACTGGCTCAGGCGTAGCGCATGCTGGCCAACATCGCTGCGGCAGTATGTGGTCGGTTCGCTGTCGCAAGCGGCTTGATAGCGTTTTAAATCAGCCAGCGTATTAATCGTCCAGGTTTTTCCCGGAACCGCTGCGAGCGCCGCCTTTAGCTCTATATAACCTTGCGCACCGCTCGGGGTTCTTTTCAATTGCCGATCTAATACCGCTTTTGCTCGGTCATCATGCCCGAAGTGGCGATAAGCTTCTGAGAGATAAAGGGCTATGCGAGCACTGTCTGGCGCTTGCTGATGAGCCCGTTCAAATTCGCTGATAGCCACGCTTTCTCGCCCTTCTTTAAGCGCCCGCATCGCTTTTTCTAGATGCGGATAAATCATAAAGTATTGACGATCGCTGATACCAAGATCTTCTGAGCTTCCCGGCTCAGCCGCTGCAAATGCAACCGAACTCATCAAAACAGAGGCAATGAGTACGCTGAGGTGACAACGCTTAATCATGCGGCCTCCAACATCTGAATTTGTTCCTGACTTAATCCCGCCTGCGCCAACAACGCGGCTAACGTTGGCTGCAGTTCTTTTTGTATTTCGAGCGCACGGTTCAGCGTTTCTTGACTCACCACATTTTCCGTCACTAAAAACTCGCCAAGAGGCAAAGTACTGCGTTCGTGGCGAAGTAACAGAGCCTTAAGCGAAGCGCCATCAATGCTCCCTAGCGATGCCAAGATTTCCGCAAACAACAATTGACGCGAAACAAAGCTCGCCCAAATTGACTCGCTCTGTTCCTGAGTTAGCCACTTCTCAGCCACCGCTCTTTCAAGCATGGCGTAATGGTCTTTGCCTCGCAGACGGGCATACCAATGGCGTAGCCCCACCACAACCTGCCCGCTCGGCGCAATAACGTAGCTGACCCGCTTGCCTACTTTGCGCGCCAGCGCCGCCAACGAAACGGGATCTATCGCACTCTCGCTGGCGAAGATCATTTTTCCGTTTTCTTCGCGTATTGGTAGCGCCGCATAGTGCAAAGCCACAGAAGCAGGTACTTTTTCTATCAAGGCCGGATCAATTTTGCGCTCATCGATAGACTCCGCCGTCACATCATTTTGTACAGCCAAAGCTTGGGCCAGCTGCATTGGCGTGATAATGCCGCGATGTACCAAAGTATTACCCAGTTTTAAACCTGGGATACGGTTGACCAGCGCGTCTTCAAGCTGTTCTTGCGTCACAGCGCCCTGTTCAATCAGAATCGAACCTAATAAACGCAACGCACGGTTTTGCCCCACGCTGGGGAAGTCATGGGTTGTTTTATCCCACGCGACTCGGCGCGGATCGCCATGCTGAATGACCTGCCTTAACGCACGCCAGTTCGCCATGAAATTGATTAGATTGCCCCAGAACAACCGCAGAATCGACATCAAGCCTTGGCGCAGACCATAATACACCGTCACGAAAATAACGCGTTGGAACATGCGGTTCGCCATAAGACCGAAGTTTATCCACAGCAGCGTGTACAGCCATATGTCGCCGGTAAAAATCGATAGAAAATGCCACGCATCGGGCCACAAACGCTGATACAGCGCCAGCAGAGTGAGTTGGATCATCACCAACATAGCGAAGAAGCTGAGAAAGTTATTTATCGCTCCTTTTCTATCGCGCCAGAGAAAATAATTCATCATCGGGCTGCTGCTCCAACGATGCGTTTTGAACCCTTGGAAGACTATACCGATGATCCAGCGTGATTTTTGTCTGACCGCAGTTGAGTATGTATCGGGGAAATATTCGCGCACGCAAATTACGTTGGCCGATCTGGCACGCTGTCCGAGCGGTGTAGAGTGCGGCTTAGCGCCGTCAGGCAAGACAGGGAAGCGAACAAAAATCTCCTTCATCCCTTTTTCTTTTAAACGAAAACCAATGTCATAGTCTTCGGTCAAACTTTGTACGTCAAATGCAATACCATCACCGTCGGCTAGCAACGCCATCACGGCACGACGGCTAAAACAGGTTCCAACGCCAGCGCTCGGCACCTGCCCGGCGATAACTTCACGCACCGGCACATCTTTGCCGTGCTGTTCAGCAAATTCATCAAGATAGGTCAAACTGGTAAAACTGGTCCAAGGACGTTCGAAGGGATAAACAGGGATTTGAATCAAATCTTTGCGCTCAACCAGATAGTTGAACAATCTCAGCTCCATCGGTGAAATCACATCTTCGGCATCGTGCAGAATAAATCCTGAAAACTTAAAGTTGGCACTCTGCTCAAACTGAAGGATCGCATCAAGGACGTTATTCAGGCAATCGGCTTTGCTGGTGGGGCCGGGTCGCGCGCAGACGACTTTATGAATATTAGGAAAACGCGCACAAACCTCGTCAACATCGCGCTGGGTGTCTGGATCGTTTGGATAGGTGCCAACAAAAATATGGTAGTTTTCATAATCCAGCGTCGTGGCGGCTAGCTCCGCCATATTGCCGATGACACCCGTCTCGTTCCATGCCGGAACCATGATCGCTAATGGCTTTTCGTCTGGCTTATAGAGTTCTTTGTGGCTGAGATGTTTGTGCTTTTTGTAGGTTGTTAGGCTTCGCCAAATACGTCTTGTCCAGTAAACAACGTCGATAAAAAGATCATCAATACCGCTGATAAGCATCAGTATCGCTAGAGTTATCGCAATAATCTTTATACCATAAAGATATGTGGTAAATGCATCAACCATCCAATCCATTAAAAACCCCAAAGTGATTTCGAAGTAGTGCAGAGCCGCAACTGAGCAAATGACGTGGGCGTATCGTTGATCTATAGGCGATTCTTATTCGGTTTGCCCATTCAAAAGATAAAAAGTTAAAGGGCAGCAAATCTGAGGTATAAAAAAACCGCCAGATGGCGGGGACAATGCAGCGAGCCCCCTGATTGCCACCGTCCCTCTGTTGGCCGCACAACGGCAACAAAGGCGGAAAATTTGGAGGAAAAGATATGAGCTACACATAGCAGCGTCTCGATTACCCGCTCTATATCAGGCTGCAAACTACTATAAAATATCAATAAAGTAAATTTAGGAATTTTCCATAGTTATTGGTTTCTTAATACAACACAATAACTTAGCCACCACCACAAAAAGCATTAGCGCTATATCGGCAAATAGATTCACTTCTAGGAAAAACCCAATTTGAATCAAGATTTGATAGAAAAATCATCAACTCGATTCAACCTTCAGCGTGATATATCCAGCGGTTATTTTAGAATCGCCAATCCCCCATGTATCGCCATATATATACCAACTAAGCCGATAAGCGCACTCGACAAATAAGGTGCTTTTTGTGCGAGCGAGTTAAATCCATGCCACCGCTTTTGTGCCTGTTTTACGCCCACTGCAGCGCCGACACCAACGGCAACTAATGTTAGTGCAAGGCCAATACTGAAACAGACGACCATCGTGGCGCCCAGCGTCAGTGCTTTCAGTTGGATACAGATAAGAAGTACGGTAATAGCCGCAGGACAGGGTATTAGCCCGCCCGTCAGGCCAAAGAGCAGAATTTGCCCATTAGTCACCGAGCTATTTGTAAACCGCTTTTTGATGTCATTGGCATGAGCCAAGGCGTGAGCATCTTGGTACTCTTTGCTCCCTTGCAGCAAACCATCAAATGGATGGTCATGGTCATGGTCATGGTCATGGTCATGGTCATGGTCATGGTCATGGTCATGGTCATGGTCATGGTCATGGTCATGGTCATGGTCATGGTGATCGCCAGACGCTGTATTTGCCAGCCAATTTTTTTCACCTTTCCATGTTCGCCAAAACATCCAAACGGCGGTGGCTAAAATGATAATGGCTGATATTAGCTGAAGCCAAGGTTCAACGGACTGCGCGGTAAACTTCTGGCTCACATACATTCCACCAAATGCGATCAACCAAACAACAGTGGTATGAGAGAGCGTTGCCGCAAGCCCGAGCATAACAGCCTGCCGAACCGTGCCTTTAATGGCGATAATAAATGCAGCCATCATCGTTTTTGAGTGACCAGGCTCTAATCCGTGTAGCGCACCCAAAAGGATCGCGCTAGGAATAAAAAACCACGCATTACCTTGCTGCAACACTGACGCAAAATCATTCATGATAGTAATTCTCACTATTATGGGTGGAAAAAAATCATACTCCCCCCCAGTATAGAATACTACCCCCCAGTATAAATGGGGTGCTATATTGCATGCGTCAAGAGTGCTATTAAGGTGTTGCTATGTCACATACGATTAGAGATAAAAAAAAGCTAAAAGCCAGAACTAGCAAGCTTCAAGGGCAAGTTGCAGCGCTCAATAAAATGCTTGATGAGCCACATGAATGCTCGGCCGTATTACAGCAAATTGCCGCTATTCGTGGGGCGGTGAATGGATTAATGCGCGAGGTGATTAAGGGTCATCTGACTGAACATATTGTGCATCAGGACAACGTCATACAGCGCGAAGAAGATCTCGACGTGGTGTTAAAAGTACTGGATTCCTATATCAAATAAACCCTCATTCTAAGAAAGCGCCTGTGCCAGCATCAGATATAACGCTCAAACCCGTGCGCATATTTAGCTGGCGTGAACTCGGTTATCTTATATTGCGCAGCCCCTGCGCGATGAAAAGGATCGTCCTTGATGAGAGCTTCCAGCTCAATTCGAGTTATTCCCTTTGCCAGAATTACCCCGCCCGTTCTAGGCTCCTTTGGCCCTGACGCAATAAAGTACCTTTTCGAATAACAGGCATCTAAAAACTGTCGATGTTCGTTCAGACACGCTTCCACGTCCGCAAGGGGTTTTACGTACGATAAAGAAATAATAAACATGCATCCTCCAACTCAATAAATTACATGAACAATGCTATCTGCTACCCAGCGTAGAGTATCGTTCAAATCTTTGAACTGATGTGTATCAGGATATAGCCGTCTATTGGTCGTTGATGCAAAAACCAGCTCAAACCCCCTTACAGCCGAGGGATTTTAAAAACCCGAATAGGTTTAGATAAATCAATAAGTTACTATTATAAAAGCAATGATGCATTCTGAATATTGCTGAATGCTTTTGTTAGTTCGTTTATGCCGCCACTGAAAACGCGCTGTCAGCTACTCACGATTTAGTCGGCTAATTACCATATACAACGCATCTGCCAATGCATATTTATTCTCAGAATAGTGAAATGCTCTATGGCAATTTGGACACAATGCGACAGCATTTTCTACCGTGTCAGACCCACCATTAGCCAAGTGCTTTATATGGTGAACTTCCAAATAGGGACGTCCATCATTTAATACAAATGGTGCTTTAGCCCCGCAACTTTCACAATGGCCCTGCGCCTGTTGAAGCACATAGGCCTTTACGCGCGGATCGCGCACCGTAATTTTAGTTTCTTGCGTTTTCTGCTCTGGATTTTTTTCCCCAGCGGGTTTCTCTATCTTCCCAACGCCGAGCAATCGCGATACCTGTTTTTCAAACTGCTCATCGTCGCTGGTTGCCACGGGATCAATTGCCTCAATCAACTGATTGAGTTCTGCTAGCTTTTTTGTTCCTACATTAGGTGCCGGTTTTAAACCCGTCACCCACTCACGCCCTAACTGCATATAGGCATAAGAAATATTCTGCATCCGATATTCGAAAGACTTTGCTGTACGGCCAAAACGTTCGCTCAACCCTTTATAGTAATCTAGCTTTGAAAAACCAACTCCCGCCGCTTCCTTATGCCTCATCTCAGCATACACTTCAACGGCAGCCCGGAGCTCTTCTTCAGTCCATTCTTTCCGATTATTATCCATCATTGCTGACCTAATTTGTCATACGGATTCAACTGCACTGCTGCATCAAGGTGATCCGGTGCAAAGTGCGCATACCGCATTGTCATCTGTATTGAGGTATGCCCCAGTATCTCTTTTAGCACCAAGATATTACCGCCATTCATCATAAAATGACTTGCGAAGGTATGTCGTAATACGTGGGTTAACTGCCCCTCAGGTAACTCGATATCTGCTTGCTTTAAAGCGCGACGAAATGCGTCATAGGATGAAGAAAACAGTGCCCCACGTTTCTTCGGCAGTCGGTTATAAAGCGACTCAGATATTGGAATTGTGCGGTTCCGTTTTCCCTTAGTATTGATATACGTAATACGGTACGGAACAACTTGTGATTGCTTCAGCCCTTCGGCCTCACTCCAACGTGAACCGGTAGCCAAACAAATCCGAACCACATTACCCAGGTCAGCATTCGCAGACTGATCGCAAATACCTAGCAGGTGCTCAATATCATCCTGGTAAAGAAAAGCTAACTCGTTTTCACTCTCTTTAAACTGGCGAACGCCATCAAGCGGATTATCCCCCTGCCATTCACCTAGCCTCTTGAGCTCATTAAATACCGCATTGAGATACGAATGTTCACGGTTAATCGTCGACTCTTTTACCGGTTTGGTAAATCGGCCAAACTTACCGCTTAAGCGCTGTTTACGATACTCTGCAAAGTCAGACTTGGTAAACATACTAGCAATCGGATCACCAAGACTTCCGCATAGCTGCTCTAACTTGCGTAAACGCGCCTCACCATCAGCTAAAGAACGACCATGCATGTCGTACCATCGCTGAGCTAACGTTGATAGTGTCTGGCCGCTGTTCTCTGCATCTGATGTATCAACGCTGATAGAATACAGCTTAAGCTGTCGCTCATACGAGAGCGCCTCGCCTTTGGTAGCAAACTGCTTTCTAATCCGCTTACCTTGTCGGCCTTCAGGGTAAGTTTCACAAATCCATTTGCCATTTGAAGATTTACGTACAGTCACTCTTTACTCCATCACGTAGTCATAAAGAGTTTTTACTGTATATAAAAACAGTAATCAATATTTAGGTTTCATTAATCTGTGTAAAAATAAGCATACCGAGGATATCGATGTCATCTTTTGGCCAGACGATATCTTTAATCAGAAGCTCATCACGCGGTAAAATTTTCACGTCTGAAACTTCGACGACGTCACCTTTTTTAAGCAGCCATGTCCCATCAATAACTTGCTCAATTTTTTTATCAAACAACCAAGATATTTCATCTTTTACAATATAAATGGGATCGACAACCGTGCGGTCTATCGAATCTAGATCAAGGAAATAAGTACCACAGTCTTCGAGTATCCCCTTCTTTAGGATTTTTTTCGGAACACTTAGGATATTTTTTTTACCCGGTAAAATTGATTTAGCATCATATCCATTTTCTCCAGTAGCAAGCCACTCCAAAGAGGCTCCTGTCTCTAACGCACATTTCACAATCGCCTCACCTGGGAAATAATCTCTTTTAACCCAAGTGCTAATCGTCCCAGTCCCCGCGCCTAGATGATCACCTAACTGCTTCTTCATCGTGAAGCCATAAGCCTGCATTAGGCGCTGAACCGCGCTTTCGCCACCTTGAAATTTCATTTCTCAAAACCCTAACTAAAAATTGACAATATGAAATGATGAAGATAGATTAAATGGTAAATGTGAACTTAAAAACTATCTACAACATTACTTAATCCATAGGACAGAATGCCTTATGCAAATGCCACTTTCAATATCTCTAACGACTCCATTTGTCACCGTTGAGGAATTTTCTCGATTGACCGGGTTACCGATTGGTACCTGCTATAACTGGATCCATCTAGGGAAACTGCCTATTCGCCCTAAAAATGGTAAAGCTGAACGCGTTTTAATCAACATGCTGGCATTACTGAAAGAAGCTGAGCTAAGTACGTTGGTTAATCATTAAATTCATATTTGTGAATTTTTATTGGCAAAGTATTAGGCATCTGCCACTTTTTGAATAACATGGACAACAATGAAATATTCTAATTCTGATGGAGGCAGCATGATGACCCTACGCCTAGCATTGAGTTCTGAACACGTACACACCATACCGATCCGCCTGCGTTCACTTATCGGCAAACACTTTGCCGGTTCGCGCTGGGAAGAAAGCTGTCAGTTTTATGACGCCATGCCAGAACGCTATCGTTCGACAGTGTGCTTTCATGCCGGTCTGAAAAAACACCACTCACTAATGCGCTTGTCTGAACTGAATGACTTCGAGCGCGAGCGTGTAATTAATGCGCTGGACGAACTGCGCTGCCATTTTACCAAATACCGCAAACATGCCATCAGCAACGCCGCCTATGTTCAGCGCTTGCCGATTAGCGTGCGCAAAACGTTATTTCTTCATGCTGGATTAACACAGGCCGAATTCAATCAACCTGTTTGGCGCATCGAGGATGAGACCTGCGCTTGGCGCGACAACGTGCTTAAAGCGATCCGCGAATTGCTCAATATGTTCGCCGATGTGCCGGACATTCTGACCTCGGTCAAACCTGAAACCTATTTCAACTAAATAACCCATTTTCAATTTATGGCGTATTAACCCGCCGGGTTTCGTGCGCTCAAAATTTAAGGAATCATCATGGCTGACATCATCGATCGCGCCCAAGAATTGCAACAGCACCAACTTGAAAGACAAATTGCCGCGGCGAGACAGTCTCATCATTCTGTTTCGGCTGATACTTGCGAAGACTGCGACGCCCCAATCCCTGAAGCGCGCCGCATGGCTATCGCCGGAGTGCAGTGCTGCATTCACTGCCAGCAGATCCGCGAACTCACTCGCAAGCATTTTCGCGCATGAGCCAACCTCATCGGGGGCGCATCGCCCCCTCGCCGCCGCCACCGTTTACCGGAACCCAAGCCGACGCCTTCGTCGGCCTTTACCCATGGAACGCGCCTAAAAAAGCCATAGGCCGAGAAAGACAGCTTACCCTTGCCGAATACCAGCAAGGGCAAGCTGTTTTGCGTCGTATCGATTCCCTACCGCGTTTTCTGAGCGCCATTCTACTAAACCGCCATGCGTGGCTACTGAAGAACAAAAGCCTGCACGCAGCGAATAAGTTTTTGGTGTTCACCGTTGAGCCTCGCATCTGGCCGCGTCTTGATATCGTTAACCGCAAGTTCGCCATGAACCTCAACGCCTCACAGCGCTTTATGTCAGAAGGCGACATTTATCGTCGTTTACCCGGCATGAACGATCGTGAACTTGAGCGCCTAGCCGGTCGCATCGCGGGACAGCTCTTTTCCGCTTACGAAGAACTTAGCGATGCGTTTTTGCTGCACAGCTCTCAACAAGAACTTTTCACCGACGAAGCACAAGCCGAGATTTACGGCCATGTCGCTGGCGCAGCTCGCGCTTTCAACATCACCCCGCTGAACTGGACGAAATACCACAAAGGCACGCTGGATATCCGCTCAGCGTTCTCTAGCATCGCGCGTCTGCTAAATGATGAATGGTGGATTAGCCAGCTCAAAGCCCAGCGCACGCAGTGGCGTGAGGCATTGTTGATTGCCGCCGGTGAAGTACATTGCAATAAATCCGGCTATGCCAGCAAACAGGCGATCCGTGACGTGCAGGCGCGCCGCTTGGCGAATATGGAATACCTGAAATCCCGCGAGCTCGAGAACGTTGACACCGGTGAGCGTTTTTCCCTGATCGATAAGGTGATGGCCAGTATCTCGAATCCTGAAATCCGTCGTATGGAACTCATGAGCACCATCGCGGGGATCGAGAAATACGCGGCCAGCATGAAACACGTCGGCATGTTCCTGACTATCACCACGCCCTCGAAATACCACCCGATGCGTAAAACGGGTAAGAAAGACAACATCCGCGTGCAACTCAATCACAAATGGGATGACGCTGCGTTCTCGCCTAAAGACGGCCAGCGCTATTTGGTCAATATCTGGAGCAAAATGCGCACCGCGTTCAAAGACCAAAATCTAAAGGTCTACGGAATGCGCGTGGTCGAGCCACACCACGACGCCACGCCTCACTGGCACATGATGCTATTTTGCGAACCGAAACACCGCCCTTCAATCATTGCCATTATGAAGCGCTACGCGCTGATGGAAGACGGTGACGAGCGCGGCGCACAGGAAAACCGCTTCGAGTGTAAGCACCTCAACCGAGGCGGCGCGGCGGGTTACATCGCCAAGTACATCGCTAAAAATATCGATGGCTATGCCCTCGACGGTGAGATCGATAGCGAAACCGGTAAACCGCTGTCAGATACCGCTGCCGCAGTTACAGCATGGGCGTCTACGTGGCGCATTCCCCAATTTAAAGCCATTGGGGTGCCAACCATGGGCGCATACCGTGAGTGCCGTAGCCGAAATCTGCGTTATATCAGTCTGGCCGAAAGCTTTGATGAACGTGTCGAAGCCGTGCGCGCTGCCGCATCAGACGGCGATTTTGCTGCCTATATCGCGGCACAAGGTGGTGCCAATGTACCTCGCGACTTACAAACGGTGCGCGTGGCTCGCAAGGTTGCCGATGAACCTAACGAATACGACGAAGACGTTCAGAAAATCGTGGGCATCTTCGCCCCGCATCTCGGTGAAAACCACATTCACACCACACGCGACACCCAATGGCGCATCGTCGCTAAAGCCGTTGACCTTGAGCCTTTGACCTTAAAAAGCGCCTCTGGCGCGCCTCGGAGTCCTGTCAATAACTGTGGGTTTGCTGGAAAAGCAGCCACCGAAGAAACCGCCAATATGGCACCTAAACAGGACTCAAAACGCATCAGTTCGCCGCCTGTAGACGAAATCGCATGGGATGACATCGGTAACGTGGTGCTCATTAGAGAGCTACTGAAGGAACAAGCGCCAAAAGTGAACCACAGGCAGCGAAATTACGACCAGTTGCATCGGCCAGAACCTGCACCTTCGGCACGTTTGACTCAAGCCGAACGGCAACGCCTGCCACAAATTCATGCTGACCTCACGGCCAAAGGCATTCATCCTCAACGTTGGGAACTTGAAGTGCTCGCCCGTGGGGCAAAAGTGAGCTTTGGTGATCTGACGTTCCACTATAGAAAAAGCGATATCAGGGAGGAGGTTACGAACAATTATTCAGCAAGAGTCTTATAAATCATGGGGTAAATCAAATATCCATACATTACAGGCTTGACTAATTACTCAGATAATCCCAACATAACTGTATAAATACACAGTATACACTGGAGACAACAATGGAACTGAACGATCGCACACACCTCGCTCTCTCGAGAGTACAATTCATCGCCGAAGTTTCTCTCGTTGCAGACCTTAGCGTTCAGGAACTGCAGATGGCCTTATCAATGATCTCTGATCTCGCAGACGCATGTTTGCCAGATAACGATCATGAAGAGATTTTTTATAAGGCTAAAGATTCATAAAAATCTCTCGGTTTAAGATCTGAAGACTCACGCCCTACTGCCTACTGCCTACTGTTAATGTGCAGTCCTGCAAGACTGCACAAACGCCTTAAACGCCGTTCACCGCCCCCCAGTGTTATCTCCATACATACTCCTTTCGTCATAACTCACCTTGGCGGTCGCACAAACGACCGTCTTATTAGCTACTCATGTTGTTTAGCCGCTTGCTAAACAGCAATAGGTGGCGGCACCGCTGTTGCATAGCGAAACTAATCTCACGTTAAAACCAACACCATTCGCCATGACTGCGCGGTCTGGTTTTTAGGCCAATATCCCGCCTTCATTTTAAGGTTGTTATGAATACTATTTTGAAAAACCGGAACCCAACACCCGCCACCCAGCAAGAGGCGAGTAAGAAGTGGATACGGAATACTTATTTTTGGCCAGATATTGACCCTATTCGTATCTACGAGTTAATGCAGGCGGCACATGTCAAACATATCCCCACCGACCCCCGCATTCGTAACGCGATAATGACGGGTATCTCGGAAGCCAATGCCACGTTATACGACTATCGACAACGCCAAATAGCGGCTGGTTATCCCTCTCTGGATTGTGTTCCTGCTCTGCAGCTCGATGGCGAAAGCGAAAAGTGTTTTCACTACCATCGAGCCGTTGCCGCATTAGCCAGTGCGAACCTCGTCAAACATATTGTCGACAAAACGAATAGCCCCGTTGCAGCGAATACGCATCGGGCCATTGCGGATCTGTGCCGAGATGCGCAGTGGTCCGTCAGACTCATAAGGGCACATCAACGCTGCCGTACAGAGGGATTCTAATGAAAGTTATTGCTTTACAAGGCGATACCCTTGATGCGCTTTGCTATCGTCATTATGGCCGCACCGAAGGCGTGGTTGAAGAGGTTCTGGGCAGCAACTCTGGGCTTGCGGATATCGGAACCCTGCTCCCCCACGGTACAGCCGTCGAACTCCCCGTTGTGAACGCTGAATCGCAAAAGGAATTTCTTAATCTATGGGACTGAGTGTCGAGCGCATCAGCTCATTTGTCGCCTACTGCGTTTCAGCAATATGCATGTTTCTCGGTGCGTTAACACCGCAAGATATCGCGTTTTTAATCGGTGCCGCCGTCGGCGTTGGAACCTTCTTGGTTAATTGGTACTACCGACGTAAAAGCTACCGACTATTGGAACGTGTCACCCTCGATAAGAGGACTTTCGATGAGCTCAACCGTTAAACGTTGTAGCGTTGCCGCGGTGCTAGCGCTTGCAGCCACGCTTCCCAACTACCCACAGCTGAAAACCTCGCCACAGGGACTCGCTTTGATCGCCAACTTAGAAGGCTGCCGGTTGGCGCCTTATCAATGCAGCGCCGGAGTATGGACATCAGGGATCGGCCACACAGCCGGAGTGAAACCGGAAAAAACCATCAACGAGCACACCTCAGCCGTGAATTTAGTCAGCGACGTGCTGCAAGTAGAGAACAAACTCGCAGACTGTATGCCGGTGGCGATGCCTCAACCGGTGTATGACGCCGTCGTTAGCTTTGCCTTTAACGTCGGTACAGGCGCTGCCTGTGGTTCGACGTTAGCCAGATTGATTAATCGCCAACAGTGGCGCGAAGCCTGTCAGCAGCTGCCGCGTTGGTCATTTGTCAACGGTACCTGGAATAAAGGCGTGAATAACCGCCGTAACGCTGAGCTCACTCGCTGCATGGAGGGGGTGACATGAAAACGTTAACTATTCTGTTAACCCTCACCATTGCAGGTTTGTTTTGGATGAACTTTGAAAATAAGGCTCTTATACATCGTCTTGAAAGTGCTCAGAAGATCATCAGTGAACAAAAAAACAGCCTCGATACTGTCGCTCATCAGCTCGCCACCTTACGAGAAAACACGGCTCGCAACGAGCGTGCGCAGGCCGCTTTACGTCAACAGCGAGACCGGGCACAGCAGCTAGTCAATCGCAATGATTTGAAAATGAAAAGGTTACTCAATGAAAACGCAGATCTCCGAGGTTGGTTTCAGTCTCCTCTGCCTGATGATATTGCCCGGTTGCACACCCGCCCCGCCTTCGATACCCCCACCGATTATCTACAGTGGTTGTCCGAAAGTAGTCAGTTGCCCCATTCCACAGAGTCAGCCCAAAACGAACGGTGATTTGAGTGACGATAATCGCCAACTGGAGCAAGCGCTGATCAGCTGCGCGCTGCAGATTGAAACAGTTAAACAATGTCAGGAGATACTCGATGTTAAAACCTAAGAGCCTACGTAGCGCATTGGAAAAAGCCGTGCCCGCGCTAACGAGCAATCCCAAAATGTTGCAAATGTCGATTGATAGCGGCAGCGTGATATCGACGCTTGCAACATCACTTTCTTTTGAGCAGCAGTACCAGCTGAATTTGAAGATTACTAATTATTCCGATGACATCGAGCAGCTACTCGCACCAATCAACCTTTGGTTACGAGAAAATCAGCCAGACATTATGGTACTCAACGAAGATAAACAAAACGGCTTCACCTTCCGAATCGATGGCGATAGCGATGTCGATGTCGGCCAAAATATCAGCATCGGCCTGCATCTCACGGAACGTACATTGGTGAAATGCGCGGATGGCACTTTGCAAGTAACCACGCTGCCAGAACCCCTCCCCCCACAGCCGGTAGACAGACCAACAGAACTGTATATTAACGGAGAATTAGTCAGCCGCTGGGTTGACTAGCTCACGTTTTATTCGCGGCAACCACACTGTTCGTTGTTTACGCCATCACACGACGCCGCTGAATTGCCGCCGAATGCACAAGGCGGCATCCTTCTTACCATGAATACGCTATCTAAAATCTCTGACCTTCAGCGCCTAATGCGCAACCTTATCCGCACCGGTGTCGTCTGTGAAGTTGATACCCAAGGCGCCCGTTGTCGCGTGCAAACCGGCGAAATCCAGACGGATTGGCTTAACTGGTTAACACGTCGGGCAGGGCGTTCACGTGATTGGTGGGCTCCCTCCGTGGGGGAG
>Ga0256408_1000993_pt1 | contig 16773 bp, 17 predicted proteins | sample PhyAR1_FD_185998 | JGI IMG/M metagenome (GOLD analysis project Ga0256408, IMG submission 185998) | Leaf surface microbial communities from alfalfa plants in UC Gill Tract Community Farm, Albany, California, United States - DLSL A.R1 | ecosystem: Host-associated > Plants > Phyllosphere >...
TAGGCCCCATCCTGGGGCCCAGCGCTTGACAGGCATCCATGCCTGTCACCTCCCTCCGCAAGACCTGCGTTCGGCCTTCTGAAGTCGCGAAGATCAAAAGCAAGATCAAGATCAAGATCAAGATCAAGATCAAGATCAAGATCAAGATCAAGATCAAGATCAAGAGCAAGAGCAAGAGCAAGAGCAAGAGCAAGAGCAAGAGCAAGAGCAAGAGCAAGAGCATCTATAGTGGGGATGATAACGTCTAAACTTGCCGCTATACATAGCCTGTGTAGTGTTCATGGAGTGTGCAAGCGTTAACTAATTTTGAAGTTATATTTGCTAGTGCAAGAGCAGAGAGCTTTGATTTTCGGTTATGTCATATTCCAAGTATTAGGCAGCGCTATTAGCAGTACGAACATGCGGCGCCATCAAGTCAAGCGCTTGATACTGTGGCAGTTCCTACAACACTCGCCCTTGTACGTATTCCAGTGACGAAAACGTGCCAGCGCACTGGACGGCTCCAGGATCTGAGCCTCACTGCCCATTACGGTAACAACATTGCAGGCCCCGACCTCACCCCTCCAATCGCTTCAACCCTTCCAGGCAGGTGGCCAGATGATAAGGCGTAGTCGACGGCATATCATGCCGGCTGACATCGCCTTGCCCGTCCCGGCATTCATACCATCCCGCTTGCCGCAAGAACCGCCCCTGCAGGGCCTGCAACAGCTTGGGCAGCTTTACATCTGCATCAGGGCGCAATGCCAGGGCCCTGGCGTATTCGGCCTGTGCCCAGATCCGCTGAGTCGCATCCAGCACATGCCCTTGCACATCCAGCATCGCCAGCACCGCCTCGTCCTTCACGCCATGGTGCTCGGCAAAAACAAAGCCCCGCTCAATGGACGCATGCAACGCCGTCCCACGCAGCAGCGGCGAAGTGTGCAGCAAATAGAACCACTCGAACTGATGACCCGGCTCGAACCAGTTATCCACAGTGCCCCGGGGCTTTTCCAGCATCACCCCGTGGGCAGGGTCGATGAAGTGGGCCTGCATCGCTGTGCATAACTGTAGAAGCGATTGCTGCACAGCCTGATCATCACGCACGGCCAACACCTGCAAGAAGGCCTCTGCCAGGTGCATCTGCGGGTTTTGCAGCGCGCCACTGCCCAGGTTGCCCCAGTCTTCACCCAGACTGGCCTCGTACAAGCCATCATCCCGGGCAAAGCGATGCTCGATGACGTCTAGCGCACCAGCCAGGGTGGAGGCCACCAGGCTGTCGCGGACCTGGCCCCAATAGTGCGCGCAGGCGAAGACGATGAACGCGTGGGTATAGAGGTCCTTGCGTCGGTCCAGCGGTTTGCCCTGGGCGTCGATGCTGTAGAACCAGCCACCGTGCTCGGGGTCATGAAAGTGCTTTTGCAAGGAGCGGAACAATGCCGCGGCGCGTTCGGCCGCGCCCGGTTGACCGATGCGGCTGCTGAACAGGTACAACTGGCGTGCGCAAGCCATGGCCCGATAGCGCTGCACCGGCAGCGGCTGATGCTCGGCGTCTAGGGCCTCGTAAGGCAACGCCATCTCGGTGTTCCAACCTGGCCCCTGCCATAGGGGCACGATGCACGCGGCAAAGTGCTGATTGAAGCGGGTCAGTTCGGGCAGGGTAGGGCGGGGGTTGGACATCTTGGCGCTCGTCGCTGTCGGGCAGGGCGCCATGGTAGCAGAAGTCGGGTCTGCCGAGCCCGTCAGCCGGGGTTGCCGAGCCCTTGCCAGTGCCGCGCACCGACGAAAATGAAGCGCAGTTGCTGGGTGATCTTCTCCTGAGGGGTCAACGCCTGCGGCTCACCCCTTTCCGGCCTGTCGATCAATTCGGGCAAGGTGGCGAACACGGTCTTGACCACCAGGTCCGCCATGACGGTAAGCGCCGCATTGTCCAGGTGCTGCCAACGCTGCATCCGGGCCAGGTCGGTGGCAAGGTCAGCGGTAATGTTTTCCCGCAACTGGGCGATGGCCTGGCGCACGGGCTGCGACCCTCCGTACTGCTCCCGTGCCAGGAATAGAAACTGGGCGCGGTGGGCAGCGACTACATCGAGAAATATACGAACTGACGCATCCGTGATACCGCCCAGCTCGAACTCGTTGTGCCGCACCAGCCGGATGGTCTGGCGGAAGGTATCGTCCACCTCATTGACCAGTGCCAGGCCCAGTGCATCCATGTCCGGGAAATGCCGGTAGAAACCGGTGGGCACAATGCCGGCCGCCTTGGCCACTTCGCGCAAGCTGATGCTGCCAAAGCCACGACCACTCTCCATGAGCAGGCAGGCGGCATCGAGCAGGGCCTGGCGGGTCTGTAGCTTCTGTTCGGCACGCGGCAACATGATGCAGGTTTCTATAAAGGGTGGCTGGGCACTCTAGTTAAAAAAACGAAGCCCGGTCAATGGACCGGGCTCGAAGGGGGAGGTCAGGTAGACGACAGCGCGGTGCGTCTTCCATAAGGTCAGCTCACCCGTGCCGTTTGCGACAGGCGATCTGCACCGCCCTCGGCGACACGGGCGCTGCGCTCGATCAGGCGATCGGAACCCCCTTCGGCAACACGGGCGCTGCGCTCGATCAGGCGGTCGGAACCCCCTTCGGCAACACGGGCGCTGCGCTCGATCAACCGGTCGGAGCCGCCTTCGGCGAGTGTTTCAAGTGGTTGGATGGTTTGAACAGCGCTCGAACGCGATTCGGCCGTCAGGTGCTGCTCGGCACCTGGCAGGGCGAACGCATTGGCTGCAAGCAAGGAAAAGGTGAGGGTCAACAGGTGGCGTTTCATGATTCGGTGCTCCTCTGCGGGGCTGGAAAGTGGGTGTGTAGCCAATGCTACGCCTCGCACCTGCACAGAGAAGTTCATCCGGGTAATGGTAAAAATCGACCCCATTGATATCAGGCGTCAAAGGCTCTATTCAGAGCCTTGCAGGGCCGCCGGTGGGCTTGATGGTAGGGGTGCGTAAGGGATGCACCGAGTGAGCATGACGAGCCAAACGCACCCAGACGCGGGAAATTCTTGGCTATCCTCCCCCTGAGATAAAACCCTCACGCCTTTCATCAGTCCCAGATACATGACCCCTCACCGCTACGCTTGTTTTCGCCTTGCCGCATGGAGACTCACGCAATGACGCGCCCCGCCAGAATCATCCTCTGGACCCTGACCACACTGCTGACCGTGCTGGCAATCCTGGTCGTGGTGATTGCCACCTTCGACTGGAACCGCGTCAAGCCGCTGCTCAACGAGAAGGTGTCCGAGGCCTTGCATCGGCCTTTCGCCATCAACGGCAACCTTGCAGTGCACTGGCGCACCGAGCCTGAAGAAGGGGGCTGGCGGGCATGGATACCTTGGCCGCATTTCACGGCTGAAGACCTCACCCTGGGCAACCCGGACTGGCTCAAAGAGCCGCCGATGGTTGCACTGGAGCGCGTGGAGTTTCGCCTGTCGCCGCTGCCCCTGTTGTTTCACCAAGTCAGCATCCCGCGCATCAACTTGACCAAGCCGACTGCCAGCCTGACACGCCTGGCGGACGGCAGGGCCAACTGGAACTTCGACTTCGGCCCGAAAGACGAAAACGAAGCACCGTCCAAATGGGAAATGGACATCGGTGCGATTGGTTTCGACCAAGGTAACGTCAGCTTCGATGACCAGACGCTCAAGGCTCGCATGAAGGTCCAGATCGATCCGCTGGGTAAGCCCATTCCGTTCAGCGACATCGTGGGCAAGGCCACGGCCGAGAAGTCGGCGCCTGCACAGGACTATGCATTCGGCCTCAAGGCGCAGGGGCGCTACAAGGATCAGCCCGTGTCCGGCACTGGCAAGATCGGTGGCCTGCTGGCACTCAAAGCATCCGATCAACCCTTCCCACTGCAAGCGGATGTGCGCATCGCCGACACCCATGTGGTACTGGCCGGTACCCTGACCGATCCGCTCAACCTGGGTGCACTCGACCTGCGACTGCGCCTGTCGGGCGCGAGCCTTGGCAATCTGTTCCCGTTGACCGGCGTGACATTGCCTGACACCCCGGCATATTCCACCGATGGCCACCTTAGCGCCAACCTGCACGCTGAGCAGGGCGCCACCTTCAAGTACCAAGGGTTCAATGGCAAGATCGGTGACAGCGACATTCATGGTGACCTGGCGTACGTCGCCAGCAAGCCTCGGCCCAAGCTCACGGGCAAGCTCGTCTCTAACCAGCTCCTGTTCAAGGACCTGGCGCCACTGATCGGCGCTGACTCCAATGCCGAGCAGAAAGCCCGTGGCGGTGCCAGCAAGCAGCCGTCCGACAAGGTCCTGCCAGTCGAGGAATTCCGTACCGACCGTTGGCGCGCCATGGATGCCGATGTCACCTTCACCGGCAAGCGCATCGTGCACAGCGAGCAGCTTCCCTTCAACGACCTGTCGGCCCACGTGATCCTGGAAGACGGCCTGCTGCGCCTGGAGCCTTTGAGGTTTGGCGTAGCGGGCGGCAACCTGGCATCGCGCATCCGCCTGGACGGCCGCAACGTTCCGTTGCAGGGGCGTGCACGGCTGACCGCCAGGGGATTCAAGCTCAAGCAGCTGTTCCCTTCTTTCGCGCCGATGCAAAGCAGCTTTGGCGAGCTCAATGGGGATGCCGACATTACCGGTAGCGGCAACTCCGTGGCAGCACTGCTCGGTAGCGCCAATGGCGACCTGCGCATGCTGGTCAACGATGGCGCCATCAGCCGCAGCCTCATGGAAATCGCAGGTTTGAACGTGGGCAACTACATCGTCGACAAACTGTTCGGTGATGAAGACGTGAAGATCAACTGCGCCGCTGCCGATGTCGGTATCAAGGATGGCCTTGCCAGCACGCGTCTGTTCATTTTCGATACCGAGAACGCGATCATCTACATCAACGGCACCGCCAACTTCGCCAATGAGCGCCTGGACCTGAAGATCACACCGGAATCCAAGGGGCTGAGGCTGTTCTCCCTGCGCTCGCCGCTGTATGTGCGGGGGGCTTTCGCCAAACCGAGCGCCGGGGTGCAGGCCGTACCGCTGGCGCTGCGCGGTGCCGGCATGGTTGCCCTTGGGGTGGTCGCGGGGCCTGCGGCCGGTCTCCTGGCGCTGGTCGCGCCCAGCAGTGGTGATGATCCCAACCAGTGCACACCGTTGTTGCAGCAGATGAAGGAAGGCAAGGCGCCGGCGGCCGTCAAAGGCCGCAAGTGATGGAAGACGATGGGCGCGGCGGTTCAGAGGTCCTGCCGCGCCCTGTGGCCCTGTTAGTTGCCGAGCTGGAATGCTGGGGCTGCGCAGCAGCCCCGACCCTCTGAGCTGCCGAGCTGGAAACCCTTGGCGCTGCGTGGCCTGGCAGCCAGCCCAGCACCTCGGCGGGACCGATCACAGGGTTCAGTAACTCAAAGGTCTGGGACAAGACAGTCGGCGCTTCACAATCACCGAGGCTGGGAACGGTCCGATCAGGGCGCCGGACCGACCGCAATGGGCTGCGAAGCAGCCCTGCGTGACGAGCATTACCGCATCAGCGGCCTTGCGTGTTGCGATTGGCCTTACAGACCGTCGAGCAGGTCGGACATGTCATCGGCGTGCTCTTCTTCTTGCGCCAGAATGTCTTCGAAGATACGGCGAGTGGTCGGGTCCTTGTCGCCGATGTACTGGATGATCTCGCGGTAGCTGTCGATGGCGATACGCTCGGCCACCAAGTCTTCCAGGACCATTTCCTTGAGGGTCGCACCTGCCACGTACTGGGCGTGGGAGTTCTTGCTCAGGTTGTCCGGGTTGAAGTCAGGCTCACCGCCCAGTTGCACGATACGCTCGGCCAGCTTGTCGGCGTGTTCGGATTCCTGGTTGGCATGCTCCAGGAATTCTTCGGCAGCCACACTCGCCTTGACGCCAGAAGCCATGAAGTAGTGGCGCTTGTAGCGGAGGGTGCAGACCAGCTCGGTGGCCAGCGAATCGTTGAGCAGCTTGATGATGCGCTCGCGATCAGCATTGTAGCCTTCGGTCACTGCACCATTTTCCACATGCTCGCGTGCACGCTGGCGCAGGGTCTGGATATCGGTCATTTCAGTCGTGTTCATGTTTCATCTCCGAAAAGCATCAGGTAGTCGTAGTCAGGTAGCGGAAGCCTTACGCGCCTTTGATGGCCTCGCGGTCTTCTTCACGTTGTTTGCAGGTCTTGAAACCCTTGGCATCCACATGGCCGGTGGCATCGAAGCGCACGTAGTACGGCTGCTGCTTGCCGTCGCGGTTGAGGATGTAATCGTTGCAGGTGCCGCCATTGGGCAGGTCGATGACATTGGACGGGCTGCCGCCGATGGCGATCACGCGCTGCATGGTCATGCCATTTTCGACCTGCTTGACCAGGGGCTCGTTGCGGTAGGTCACATAGTCCACCGGATTTTCCGGGCGGCTGCCGCATGCCGCCAGGGTGGCGCTGGCCAGAAGGATTGCCAGAGTCTGCTTGAACATCGTCCCGCTCCTTGCACAAAAGGGTATGTGCAGGTTTTGAACCTCACGCAGCGCCAGGAGTTCGATCGAGCTAGCCAATTGCCTGCGTGCAAATGGTTGTCGTGCGCTTGATGGCAAACCGGGCCTCGCGCCAGGCTTGTCTACACTGCTGGTGTCACCGTGCGTTGGGCGCGGGCTCAGGAGAACACGACATGAAACGGCTGCACATTCCTTTGCTGATGGTCGCGCTGATGTTCAGCGCCCAGGGCTTTGCGGCAACTACTACCCAGCAGGAAAAGATGAAAACGTGCAATGCAGATGCCACGGCGCAATCGCTCAAGGGCGACGCCCGCAAGGCCTTCATGAGTACGTGCCTGAAGAAACAGGTGCCACCCACCCAGCAGGAAAAAATGAAGACGTGCAATGCCGACGCCACTGCCAAGGTGCTCAAGGGTGATGAGCGCAAGGCGTTCATGAGTGACTGCCTGAAGAAGAAATGATCGGTGCCTATGCCTGCAGGCCTAACGCTGGCAGACTGCGGATCTTCTTCGCTGGCTGCCGCTGAGGCTGTATGACCTTCACCCCCCGCCAAGTCACCCTGGCAAGTTTGATCATCGTATTCGCAGGCTTGCTGATGGCATTGCCGTTGAAGCTGCTGCCCAGCCTGCTGGCAGGCCTGCTGGTGTTCGAACTGGTCAACATGCTCACGCCGCGCCTGCAGCCGTTGATTGCCGGGCAGCGTGCGCGCTGGCTGGCAGTGGCGCTGCTGGGGACGCTGGTGGTGATCAGCCTTGCGCTGTTGATCGCCGGGGCATTCAGCTTCCTGTTGCATGAAGCGGAAAATCCAGGCGCTTCGCTGGACAAGTTCATGGCGCTGGTGGAGCGGGCACGCGGCCAGTTGCCGCCGTTCATCGAGGGCTACCTGCCGGCCAGCGCGGCAGAGTTCAAAGTGGCGATCGGCGACTGGATCAAGAGCCACCTCAGTGATTTGCAACTGGTGGGCAAGGGCATGGCGCACATGTTCGTGACCCTGCTGATCGGCATGATCCTGGGGGCCATCGTCGCCCTGCAGCGCATACCCGACATCTCTCGGCGCAAGCCACTGGCTGCCGCCCTGTTCGAGCGTCTGAGCCTGCTGGTCCAGGCGTTTCGCAACATCGTTTTCGCCCAGATCAAGATTTCCCTGCTCAATACCGCATTCACCGGCATCTTCCTGGCCGTGGTGCTGCCGTTGTTCGGGGTGCATCTGCCGCTGACCAAGACCTTGATCGTGCTGACGTTCCTGTTGGGTCTGCTACCGGTCATTGGCAACCTCATGTCCAACACCCTGATCACCATCGTGGGGTTGTCGTTGTCGGTGTGGGTGGCTGCGGCGGCGTTGGTCTACCTGATCGTCATCCACAAGGTGGAATACTTCCTCAACGCCAAGATCGTCGGGGGGCAGATCAGGGCCAAGGCTTGGGAGCTGCTGTTGGCGATGCTGGTGTTCGAAGCGGCGTTCGGCCTGCCGGGGGTGGTAGCAGGGCCGGTCTATTACGCCTATCTCAAGAGCGAGCTGCGCAGGATGGAGCTGGTTTGAATGCGGCCACGACGGCCCTGCTCAGGGCATAGCAGGGCCGGCGTCAGGCTTGGTCAGGCGGTGTTGACCAGCGCCACCGCCAACGAGGGGCGACCCAAGCGCCCCTTACCCCTGTCACTTCGTCACGCGCCGTAGCGCTTGCGTGCCTCGATGGCCAGCCCACTGCCGATGCTGCCAAAGATGTTGCCTTCCACATGACGTGCATTGGGCAACATCGCCGCCACGCTGTTGCGCAGGGCTGGAATGCCGCTGGAGCCGCCCGTGAAAAATACCGTGTCGACCTGGCCCTGGCTGACCCCGGCCTTGGCCAGCAAGTCCGTGACACTGGCCCGCACCCGTTCCAGCAGGCTTTCGATGGCCATCTCGAACAAGCTGCGAGACAGGTCCACGCCAAGGCCGGGTTCGATGCGGCCGAGGTCGACATGACGACTGGGCTGTTCGGTCAGCTCGATCTTGCTGGCTTCCACTTCCATGGCCAGCCAATGCCCGGCGCGCTCCTCGATGAGCTTGAACAGCCGATCCACGCCGAGGGTGTCCTCGATGTCGTAGCGCATGTTGCCCAGGGCCAGCTGCGACTTCTGTGAGTACAAGGCGTTGATCGTGTGCCAAGTGGCCAGGTTCAGGTGATAGCTGGTTGGCATCAAGGCACCGCTTTTCATGCGGCTGCCATAACCGAACAGCGGCATCACCCCTTGCAGGCTCAGCTGCTTGTCGAAGTCCGTGCCGCCGATGTGTACGCCACCGGTCGCAAGGATGTCGCTCTGGCGCTCGGCTACCGCGTGCCGCTCAGGCGACAGCCTGATGAGGGTGAAGTCGGAAGTACCGCCGCCGATATCGACGATCAGCACCAGTTCCTCCCGGCTGATGCCCGACTCGTAGTCGAACGCCGCAGCGATGGGCTCGTACTGGAACGACACGTCCTTGAAGCCGATCTTGCGTGCTACCTCGGCCAGCGTGTCCTCGGCTTCCTGGTCGGCTGCCGGGTCCTCGTCGACGAAGAATACCGGGCGGCCGAGTACCACCTGATCGAACTCACGGCCGGCCTCGGCCTGCGCGCGGTTTTTCAGCTCACCGATGAACATGCCCAGCAGGTCCTTGAACGGCAGTGCGCTGCCCAGCACGCTGGTGTCGTGCTTGATCAACTTGGACCCGAGCAGGCTCTTGAGCGAGCGCATCAGGCGCCCCTCGTAGCCTTCGAGGTATTCGTGCAGGGCCAGCCGACCGTAGACAGGGCGGCGCTCCTCGATGTTGAAGAACACCACCGAGGGCAACGTGATCTTGCCGTCTTCCAGGGCAATCAGCGATTCCGTGCCCGGTCGGTGCCAGCCAACCGTCGAGTTGGAGGTGCCAAAGTCGATGCCAAGGGCGCGGGCCGGGGATACGTCGGACATGGGGAAAAGGCTTCCGGAGGCAAAACGGCCGCGCAGTGTATGCCAGCTGGCGACAGAATCAAGACCGGTCGTCTGCCATGGAGCAACCCCAAGCGGGCCTTGAAAGGCTATGCTTGATCCCTATCTTCTCCAGCAACACGCACATTCTCACTGGTGATCCCTAGATGGACTTCAAAGACTACTACAAGATACTTGGCGTAGAGCCCACAGCGGACGACAAGGCGATCAAGGCCGCGTACCGCAAGCTGGCCCGCAAGTATCACCCTGATGTCAGCAAAGAGCGCGACGCCGAAGACAAATTCAAGGAAGCCAACGAGGCCTACGAAGTGCTGGGCGATGCGCAGAAACGCGCCGAATTCGATGAAATTCGCAAGTACGGCGGCCAGCATGGTCGGCCATTCCAGGCGCCGCCAGGCTGGGAAAGCCGAGGCGGGGCCGGAGGCGGTTTCGAGAGTGGCGATTTTTCGGACTTTTTCAGCTCGATGTTCGGCGGTCGTGGAGGCAACCCGTTCGGGGGCGCCCGTCAACAACAGCGCAGTGCCGGCAGGCGAGGGCAGGACGTGGAGCTTGAACTGGCGGTATTTCTGGAAGAAACCCTGAGCAAGGAGTCCAAGCAGATCAGCTTCCAGGTTCCGCAAACCAATGCCATGGGCCAGCGTACGGGGTTCACCACCAAGACCCTGAACGTCAAGATCCCGGCCGGCGTGACCGATGGCGAGCGCATTCGCCTCAAGGGCCAGGGTGCCCCGGGTGTCGGTGGCGGTGCCAATGGCGATTTGTTCCTGACCATCCGCATGGCCCCGCACCCGCTGTTCGACGTCGAGGGGCATGACCTGATCATCACCGTGCCGCTGGCGCCTTGGGAAGCGGCCTTGGGCACCAAGGTGGCGGTGCCCACGCTCGAAGGCAGGATCAACCTGACCATCCGTCCCGACAGCCAGAGCGGGCAGCGCCTGCGGGTGCCAGGCAAGGGCCTGGCCGACAAGCAGGGCCAGCGCGGCAACCTCTATGCACAGCTCAAGGTCGTCATGCCGACCACCTCTGACGAATCTACCCGGGAACTGTGGGCCAAGCTTTCCGAGAAGGCCGCGTTCGACCCGAGGGCACAATGGAGTAAGTGATCATGAGCAGCACCCTGATCGTTCAACTGGACATGCATACCTTGTGTCAGGAAGCCGACCTTACGGCGGACTGTGTGATCGAGATCGTCGAGCACGGCATTGTGGAGCCAACCGGGCGCAGGCCTGAAGACTGGCTGTTCGACGATCAGGCACCGCTGCTGGCAAGGCGCGCGGCCAAGCTGCACCAGGAGTTGGAGCTGGAATGGGAAGGCGTGGCGCTGGCCCTGGAATTGCTCCAGGAGGTGCAGCAGCTGCGCAACGAGAACAGCATGCTGCGCCAGCGCCTGGGCAGGTTCACGCAGATGTGAGGGGAATCAGGCGCGGGCAGGGCTGGAGCGCTGGCCTGCGCAGCCTTGTGTCACCGGGCAAGGCTGCGTGAGGGCGGCCTTGCCCAGTGTCATGGCAGGTCTGGCTCGGCCCCTGGGTTCAGCACCCGCTGCATGAAGGTCAGGTCCAGCCAGCGCCCGAACTTCACCCCCACCTGCGGCATCTGCCCGGTGACCACGAACCCCAGCTGCTCGTGCAGGTGCACAGACGCTGCGTTGCCGCTTTCGATGGCCGCGACCATGACGTGCTTGCCGCCACCTTGTGCGCGCTCGATCAATGCACGCATCAGCGCCGGCCCAAGCCCTTTGCCGCGCTGATCGCTGCGCACGTACACCGAATGCTCGACCGTGTGGCGGAACCCCTCGAACGGGCGCCAGTCCCCGAATGAGGCGTAGCCCAGCACGTCGGCGCCGTCCACGGCTACCAGTATCGGGTAACCCTGTTGCGCACGGGCGTCGAACCAGGCCTGGCGGTTGGCCAGGTCCACCGGCGTCTCGTTCCAGATAGCCGTGGTGTTGCGCACGGCATCGTTGTAGATGTCGAGGATGGCCGGTAGGTCGGCAGGCAGGGCGTCGCGGATTTCGTGACTCATGGCAGCGTCTCGCTAGGTCGAAGCGTGCAGGTTAAATGGTTACCAGCCCGCGTACACCTTCGGCCTGCATGTTTTCGCCCCGGCCACGCTGTACGATCTGGCCGCGGGCCATGACCAGGTAGTGATCCGCCAATGCTTCGGCAAAATCGTAAAACTGTTCGACCAGCAGGATGGCCATGTCGCCGCGCTGCGCCAGCCGCTGGATCACCGTGCCTATTTCCTTGATCACCGAAGGCTGGATGCCTTCGGTGGGCTCATCGAGAATCAGCAGGCGCGGACGACTGGCCAGTGCCCGGCCAATAGCCAGCTGCTGTTGCTGCCCCCCGGACAAATCCCCGCCACGGCGTTGCTTCATTTGTTCGAGCACAGGGAACAACTCGTAGATGAAGGCAGGCACTTCACGTGCCTCGCGCCCCGGAAAGCGTGACAAGCCCATCAGCAGGTTTTCCTCGACGCTCAGGCGCGGGAAAATTTCGCGGCCCTGCGGTACGTACGCGATGCCGGCCTGCACCCGTTGGTGCGGCTTGAGTGCGGTAATGGGCTTGCCTTCCCATTCCACGCTGCCTTCGCGCACAGGCACCAGGCCCATCAGGCAACGCAGCAACGTGGTCTTGCCCACGCCGTTGCGACCCAGCAGGCAGGTGACCTCGCCCAGCCTGGCTTCGAAGGACAGGCCGCGCAGGATGTGGCTGCCGCCGTAGTACTGGTGCAGCGTATCGATCTTGAGCATGCGAGGCTCCTGAAGTAACCGGTTGTGCGACCCCGGTAGCTCACCGGTGTACGCATGATTAAACGTGCGCTTGCTCAACGACCGAGGTACACCTCGACCACACGATCATCGGCCTGCACCTGCTCAAGCGACCCCTCAGCCAGCACCGAACCCTGGTGCAGCACCGTCACATGGTCGGCGATGCTGCCCACGAACCCCATGTCATGCTCGACCACCATCAGCGAGTGCTTGCCTGCAAGCCCCTTGAACAGCTCGGCAGTGAAGGCGGTTTCGGCGTCGGTCATGCCGGCCACGGGTTCATCGAGCAACAGCAATTGGGGTTCCTGGACCAGCAGCATGGCAATTTCCAGAAATTGCTTCTGGCCGTGGGACAGCAGCCCGGCCTGGCGCGAGGCCAGCCCGTTCAGGCGCACGGTGGTCAGGACTTCGTCGATCCTGTCGCGTTGCTCGCTGCTCAAGCGCGACCTCAGGCTCGCCCACACCGACTTGTCGGTCTTGAGCGCCAGCTCGAGGTTTTCGTACAGGCTCAACGCCTCGAACACCGTGGGTTTCTGGAACTTGCGGCCGATACCCGCCTGGGCAATCTGGTATTCGCTCATGCGCGTCAGGTCGAGCGTGTCGCCAAAGTAGGCACTGCCTGCGCTGGGCCGTGTCTTGCCGGTGATCACGTCCATCATCGTGGTCTTGCCGGCGCCGTTCGGGCCGATGATGCAGCGCAGCTCGCCCACGCCGATATACAGCGTCAGCGCATTGAGCGCCTTGAACCCATCGAAACTGACGCTTACCTCTTCAAGGCTCAGCACGGTGCCGTGCCGCGCGTCCAGGCCAGGTACCCGGGCATGGCCCAGGCCTATGGCGTCGCGGCCGATACCCTGCGGGTCGAAGGCAGGTTCGAGCATGAACTCCGGGTGTACCGGGGGCAGGCCTCTCATGGCTGGCTCCTTTTGTTCCACAGGCCGACCAGGCCCTTGGGCAAGTACAGGGTCACGAGGATGAACAGCGCGCCGAGGAAAAACAGCCAGAATTCCGGGAAAGCCACGGTGAACCAGCTCTTCATGCCGTTGATCAGCCCTGCGCCCAGCAGGGGACCGATCAGGGTGCCGCGCCCGCCCAGCGCCACCCAGACAGCGGCCTCGATGGAGTTGGTGGGCGACATCTCGCTAGGGTTGATGATGCCGACCTGTGGCACGTACAACGCGCCTGCCAGGCCACATAGCATGGCACTGAGCACCCATACCAGCAGCTTGAAACCACGCGGGTCGTAGCCACAGAACATCAACCGGTTCTCGGCATCGCGAACGGCTGTCAACAAGCGCCCGAACTTGCTGCGCGTCAGCCGCCAGCACAGGTACAGGCTTGCGACCAGCAGTGCGACGGTGAGCAGGAACAGCACCGCGCGGGTCCCGGGTGCGGCGATGTCGAAGCCCAGCAGGGTGCGAAAGCTGGTGAAACCGTTGTTGCCGCCAAAACCGGTCTCATTGCGAAAGAACAGCAACATCCCGGCAAAGGTCAGGGCCTGGGTCATGATCGAGAAGTACACACCCTTGATCCGCGAGCGGAAGGCAAACCAGCCGAACACCAGGGCCAGCATGCCAGGCGCCAGCACCGCCAGGCACAAGGCCCAGGCAAAGTGCTGGGTCCCTGCCCAGTACCAGGGCAGCTCGCTCCAGGACAGGAACGTCATGAAACCCGGCAGCCCGTCCCCGGCGGCCTGGCGCATCAAGTACATCCCCATGGCATAGCCGCCCAGGGCAAAGAACAGGCCATGGCCAAGCGACAACAGCCCCGCATAGCCCCAGACCAGGTCAAGGGCCAGGGCCACGATGGCGTAACAGAGGATCTTGCCCACCAGTGTGAGCACATAGGCCGACACATGCAGGGCGTGATCGGCGGGCAGCAGTGACAACAGCGGCAAGGCGAGCAGCAGGGTCAGGGCGGCGATACCCAGCGCCAGCGACAGGCGATGGCCGGCTTTGTGCGCGGCGGTGACAAGCAGTGGCTGGTTCATCAGTCGATCACCCGTCCCTTGAGGGCAAACAGGCCTTGCGGGCGCTTCTGGATGAACAGAATGACCAGCGCAAGGATGAGGATCTTGCCGAGCACCGCACCGATCTGCGGCTCCAGCAGTTTGTTGGCGATGCCCAGCCCGAACGCCGCCCAGAGGCTTCCGGCCAGTTGGCCGACCCCCCCAAGCACCACCACCAGGAATGAATCGATGATGTAGCTTTGCCCCAGGTCCGGCCCCACGTTGCCGACCTGGCTCAAGGCCACGCCGCCCAGGCCTGCGATGCCCGAGCCCAGGCCGAAGGCGAGCATGTCCACACGCCCGGTGGACACGCCGCAGCAGGCCGCCATGTTGCGGTTCTGGGTGACGGCGCGCACGTTCAGGCCCAGACGCGTGCGATTGAGCAGCAGCCAGGTCAGCAGCACCACGGCCAGGGCGAAGGCGATGATCACCAGGCGGTTGTAGGGCAGGATCAGGTTGGGCAGGACCTGGATGCCACCCGACAACCAGGCCGGGTTGCTGACCTCGACGTTCTGTGCGCCGAACAGCAACCGCACAGCCTGGATCAGGATCAGGCTGATGCCCCAAGTGGCCAGCAGGGTTTCCAGCGGCCGGCCGTACAGGTGGCGGATCACCGTGCGCTCCAGCGCCATGCCGACACCGGCACTGACGGCGAACGCCACGGGCAGGGCGATCAGTGGGTAAAACTCCAGGGCGCACGGGGCGTAGCGCTGCACCACGACCTGCACCATGTAGGTGCTGTAGGCGCCGAGCATCAGCATCTCGCCGTGCGCCATGTTGATCACCCCCAAAAGGCCGAACGTGATCGCCAGCCCCAGCGCCGCCAACAGCAGGATCGACCCCAGCGACAGGCCACTGAAGGCCTGGCCGAGCACTTCACCGACCAGCAGCTTGCGCTTGACCTGGGCCAGGCTGGTTTCGGCGGCGGTACGCACCGTGGGGTCCGTTTCCATCTCTGGTTGCAACAGCGCCTCCAGGCGGGTGCGGGCCGTTGGGTCACCGGTTTCTCCCAACAGGCGCACGGCCGCCAGGCGCACCGACGGGTCGCTGGCACCGAGCTGCAGGTTGGCCAACGCCAGGCCCAAGGCTGCCCGCACGGCCGCATCCGGCTCGCTGGCGTAGCGCCGGTCGAGCAAGGCGACCTGGGCCGGTTGTGCACTCTTTTGCAACTGCCTGGCGGCAGCCAGCCGGGTGGCGCTGTCGTCACTGAGTAACCGGTGGCTGGCCAGGGCATTGTCGATCAGCCCGCGCAGGCGGTTGTTCAGGCGCACCTTGCGGTTGTCGTCCTTGGCAATGCGGCCGGCCTGCAGGTTTTCCAACAGCGCCAGCCGGCCCGGCTCGGGTTGGGCGGCCCAGGTATCGAGCAGGCGCGCCTGCTCGGCGGGCTTGGCGGCGAGGAAAAACTCGCCCTCGCTGGCTTGGGCTGCCATGGGCAACAGCAGTAGCAGGGTAAGCAGGAATCTGAGCATGAGGCTCTCCTGTAAATCAGCGCTTACGCGCAGGCGTACCCGAACGCCGGGCCGCCTACGGGCGGGCTGCAAAGCAGCCTTGGGCCTCAGTTACCTTTCACGGCGTAATCAGGGCGCTTGTCGTTGCCTGGGATGAAGGGGCTCCAGGGTTGTGCCCGCAGCGGTTGCTCGGTCTCCCACACCACGCTGAACTGCCCATCGTCCTGGATCTCGCCGATCATCACGGGCTTGTGCAGGTGGTGATTGGTCTTGTCCATGGTCAGGGTGTAGCCCGAAGGGGCCTTGAAGGTCTGCCCGGCCAGCGCTTCGCGCACCTTGTCCACATCGGTGGATTTGGCTTTTTCCGCCGCCTGCGCCCACATGTGAATGCCCACATAGGTGGCTTCCATCGGATCGTTAGTTACCGCCTTGTCGGCGCCAGGCAGGCCTTTGGCCTTGGCATACGCCTTCCAATCAGCGACGAACTTCTGGTTGACCGGGTTATCCACCGACTCGAAGTAGTTCCAGGCGGCCAAATGACCCACCAACGGCTTGGTGTCGATGCCCCGCAGCTCTTCTTCCCCCACCGAGAACGCCACGACCGGCACATCGGTCGCTTTCAGGCCCTGGTTGGCCAGCTCTTTGTAGAAAGGCACGTTGGAGTCGCCGTTGACCGTGGAAATTACCGCCGTCTTAGCCCCGGCCGAGAACTTCTTGATGTTGGCGACGATGGTCTGGTAGTCGGCGTGGCCGAACGGCGTGTAGACCTCCTCGATGTCCTTGTCGGCCACGCCCTTGCTGTGCAGGAACGCACGCAGAATCTTGTTGGTGGTGCGCGGGTAGACGTAGTCGGTGCCCAGCAGGAAGAAACGCTTGGCGCCGCCGCCATCCTCGCTCATCAGATATTCCACCGCCGGAATCGCTTGCTGGTTGGGCGCAGCGCCGGTGTAGAACACGTTCGGCGACATCTCTTCGCCCTCGTATTGCACCGGGTAGAACAGCAGGCCATTGAGCTCCTCGAATACCGGCAATACCGATTTGCGCGACACCGACGTCCAGCAACCGAACACCACCGCGACCTTGTCCTGGGTCAGCAACTGGCGGCTTTTTTCGGCGAACAGCGGCC
>Ga0256408_1000995_pt1 | contig 16769 bp, 10 predicted proteins | sample PhyAR1_FD_185998 | JGI IMG/M metagenome (GOLD analysis project Ga0256408, IMG submission 185998) | Leaf surface microbial communities from alfalfa plants in UC Gill Tract Community Farm, Albany, California, United States - DLSL A.R1 | ecosystem: Host-associated > Plants > Phyllosphere >...
GGTTCGAAAACACCGCTCCGGCGCACGTCTACAAACGCTGGTGTGCGTTCGGGCTGCTCTCCAGCCATAGCCGCCTGCACGGCAGCAAGTCCTACCGCGTGCCATGGGCTTACGATGATGAATCCTGCGACGTGGTGCGCCACTTCACCCAGCTGAAATGCCGGATGATGCCGTACCTCTATCGCCAGGCGGCACTGGCGCGCGAGTCTGGCACGCCGATGCTGCGGGCGATGATGCTCGAGTTCCCGGACGATCCGGCCTGCGACTATCTCGACCGCCAGTACATGCTGGGTGATTCGGTGCTGGTGGCACCGGTGTTCAGCGAGGCGGGGGATGTGCAGTTCTACCTGCCGGAAGGGCGCTGGACGCACCTGTGGCACAACGACGAAATCCAGGGCAGCCGCTGGCATAAACAGCAGCACGACTTCCGAAGCCTGCCGGTCTACGTGCGCAACAACACCCTGTTGGCGCTAGGCAATAACGACCAGAAGCCGGACTATGCCTGGAATGAGGGAACGGCCTTCCAGCTGTTTAACCTGGACGATGGCGCCACGGCGGTGAGCGAAGTCTCCGCGGCGAACGGTGCTGTCGCCTTCACTCTGACCGCAACGCGAAGCGGCGACACCCTGACCCTGAAAGGAAACGGCGAGGCGCGGGACTGGTCGGTCTGTTTGCGCAATGTGCAACGTGTTGGCGGTGTGAAAGGTGCGTCACATGCCGGCAGCGAGTGGGGCGTGGTAGTGAAAGCAGAGGGGGATGAGGTGGTGATTCACCTCTGAGTCCCCTCACCCTAACCCTCTCCCATTAGGGGAGAGGGAAGAGTGAGTGCCCATCTTTAACAGGTGAGGACGGGGTAGCTCCCTCTCCCTTTTAAGGAGAGGGCTGGGGTGAGGGTTGTTGCTCAACCGTATTCACCGCCCCACCCGTCATTGTCTGCGTGACCTGCTGTTTATTCATATTCACCGCATTCAGCCTGCCGTTGACTGTCGGCTTCAACGGCGTGTCTTTCTGCACATTACCGCTGGCGTTGAGCTGAATATTACCGTCGCCCGTGACCGGCAGCGCGGGCCAACCCCACTGCTGGAGCACGTTCAACGGCACGCCGCGTCCGGTCAGGTTGAGGGTCGTCTGGCGTACCGGCGTCTGCGAGACGCTGGCCTTCGCTTCCAGAATGCCTTTCTCGGTAAAAGCGCTCAGTTCATTGATGGCAATCGTCGAGGCGTTAGCCGTCAGGGAGAGCGACGGACGGCGCACGTCCACCCGGTTAAAGGTGGCGGCCGCCCCGTTCAGGGTGGCGGTGCCCGCCCATACGCCCCATTGACGATCTTTCGCCAGTTGCAGATTGGTGCCGTAACCGTCGAGGGCGGTGATCTGCCAAGGGAAGGCAGGATCAACGTCGATCACCAGGTTACGGCTCAGGCCGAATTTGCGCAGCGTGACGTTGTGCAGCCATTCCGGCAGTGTCTCCATCCATTGCGTTTTCCAGTTCTGCGGCAGGGTGTACTCCAGCCCGGCGACGGCGACATCGTCCAGCACCAGCGCTTTTCCGCTGCGCAACCAGTTGCCGGAGGTGCGCACCATCCCGCCTTCCCAGCGCGAGGTGAACTGGCGCAGGGCGATCCCTTGCGGGGCAAATTCCGCATTCAGGATCGGGTCGAACAGGTGCAGCGAGCCGTAGATAAACTCACTGGCGTTCATCGACAGGCGACCGTCCTCGCTCTGCCAGTCGCCCTGGCTCAGGGTCAGGTTGCGCAGGCTCAAATCGAGATCCGTGACCGCCCAGTCCGGCCCTTGCAGGCGGGCGTCTGTCACGTCGAGACGGCCAATCTGTAACGACGGCAGGGTGGTGATGGGGGCAAAAAAGTCGGACAGCGATTTATCGCTCTGCAGGCGGATATCGTTCAGGCGCATATTGTCCACCTTCCAGCCGCCGTTGGCGTCGCGGCGTGCGGTGCCGGTGAGGGAGCCTCTTGCCATATCCGCACCGATGGTGGTCAGCACCACCTCTTTGTCGGTCAACTCCCCCTCGATCAGCACGTTGCTGGCCGGTACGCCGTTCAGCGTCAGCGACCCGGCGCTGATCTGGATGTTTGCTTTTTTACCCAGCACGTTACCTGCTTCCGGGTCCCAGGGGCGCACACCGCCGGTCACCTTCTGGGCGCTGAGATCCCAGGCGGTATTGGGGCTGTTAAAGGCCATGTTATTCAGCAGCAGGCGATCGGCCTGGAAGGGAAGCGGCGCCGTCTGAGGCGAAAGGTTCAGCGTGCCGTCAAACAAGGTAATGGTATCCATATGCAGCGGATCGGTGAGCTGGCGGCTGCTCACACCGATATCCACCATTTTTGCCACCAGGGTCGCTGGCTGGCCATCGCGCCCGAAGGTGACGTTTTTCAGCACCAGGTGGGTGGGGGACGAGAAGCGGTGATCCATCAGGTCGAAATTGAGTTCGTAGTCGGTGTTTACCGTGATCCAGCTACTGACCTGCGCCGCTCCCCAGCGGGTTTGAACAAGGATATAGAGCGCGAGGATCGCGATAAGTAGAACGGCCAGAATACCGACGAGAAGCTTTCCAATAAATTTCATGGTCTTCCATCACGTAAAACACACATAAAGGAGTTATGCACGATTTATGCGCATTGCTCAAGGCGCGAATGGTGGAATTCCGGGTTACGGCAGCAGTTGCCTGCTGCCGTTAAAAGGATTAGTTCTTTTCTGGCGGGAAGATCAGGTTCAGGACGATAGCGGTGATCCCACCGGCGGCGATGCCGGAAGAGAGCAGGTTTTTCACCCAGTCAGGGGCAAACTGCAGGATCAGCGGCTGCTGAGATACACCCAGGCCCACCGCCAGCGACAGCGCGATAATCATGATGGCGCGGCGGTTCAGCGGTTCACGGGAAACAATACGCACGCCCGATGCCGCGATAGTGCCGAACATCACCAGCGTTGCGCCGCCCAGCACCGGCTCAGGAATGTGCTGCACAAAGCCACTCACCGCCGGGAACAGACCGAGCACAATCAGCATCAGCGCCACGACAAAGCCCACGTAGCGGCTGGCAACGCCGGTCAGCTGGATCACGCCGTTGTTCTGGCCGAAGCAGGAGTTCGGGAAGGTATTGAACACGCCGGAAACAAACGAGTTCAGGCCGTTGGCCAGTACGCCGCCTTTCAGGCGTTTCATGTACAGCGGGCCAGAAACCGGCTGCTCAGAGACGTCGGAAGTGGCCGTGATATCGCCGATCGTTTCCAGGGAGGTGATCATAAACACCAGCATCAGCGGCAGGAGCAGGTTCCAGTCGATGCCGAGACCGTAATAAAGTGGCGTCGGAACCACGATCAGCGGGTTGTCGGTCGGGGTGTTGTTTTGCGGCAACATGTCCATCGCCCAGGCTGCCAGATAGCCTGCCGCCATGGCGATCACCAGTGAGGCGACGCGCAGGTACGGGTTACGCTGACGGTTGAGCAGAATAATGATTGCCAGCACCACACCCGCAAGCAGCAGGTTTTTTGGGGCGCCGAAGGTGTGGTCGGCCATCGCAGCGTAACCGCCGCCGATGGAGGTGAGACCGACCTGAATCAGCGACAGACCGATAATCATCACCACCACGCCAGAGACCAGCGGAGTAATAATGCGGCGCGCCAGGTGCAGTACGCGGGAGATGACCATCTCGGTGCAGCTTGCCAACATCAGGGTGCCGAACAGGGCTGCCATCATCGTAGGGACATCCGCGCCGCCGGTTTTCAGCGCCGTGCCGCCCATGATCAGCGGAGCCACAAAGTTAAAGCTGGTGCCCTGAATCGACAGCAGACCGGAACCCACTGGACCCCAGGCTTTAATCTGAATAATGGATGCCACGCCCGAGGCAAACAGCGACATGCTGATGATGTGCTGGGTGTCCTGCGCCGGTAAGCCGAGTGCCTGGCAGATCAGCAGGGCAGGGGTGATTACCGCCACAAACATTGCCAGCAGATGCTGACAGGCGGCGAACAAGGTCTGCGCCAGCGGCGGGCGATCTTCAAGACGGTAAATCAGTTCACTGTTATGCGGCTGCGCAATCGGTTGCGCATCTTGCTGTTCTACGGCGTTAACGGACATCTGCTGCGATCCCCTGGAAGAAAAGCGGGCATTTTAGCCGAGTGGATGAGAAAAGCAAACGATTGCTCACAAATATCGTTGATAAAAGCCTCAACTTAATGCGGCTTTTCTGTCACGCCACGGCAAAGTTCATTACACTCCTGCTCCCGATTGCGCTTAAGTCGCGCAATCGGTTCAGGAAAACGCGCATGTTGATGGAGTACGTGCCATATAAGGAGCCTACTATGATTCATCTTGATACGTTGTCGACCCTCGTTGCGGCAACGCTGGTTTTACTGCTTGGCCGTAAGCTGGTTCACAGTGTCCCCCTTCTCAGAAAATACACCATCCCGGAACCCGTCGCGGGCGGGTTGTTAGCCGCCGTTGCGCTGCTGGTGCTGAAAAAAAGCATGGGCTGGGAAATCGACTTTGATATGTCGCTAAAAGACCCGCTGATGCTGGCCTTTTTCGCCACTATTGGCCTGAACGCCAACCTCGCCAGCCTGCGGGCTGGTGGCAAAATGCTGGGCGTGTTTTTAATTGTGGTGGTCGGGCTGCTGGTGATGCAGAACGCCATCGGTATCGGCATGGCCTCCCTGCTGGGGCTGGATCCGCTGATGGGCCTGCTGGCCGGCTCCATTACCCTGTCCGGCGGACACGGCACCGGGGCGGCATGGAGCAAACTGTTTATCGAGCGCTATGGGTTCCAGAATGCGACCGAAGTGGCGATGGCCTGCGCCACCTTCGGCCTGGTGCTGGGTGGTCTCATCGGCGGGCCGGTGGCGCGCTATCTGGTGAAGCACTCCACCACCCCGAACGGTAGACCGGAAGATGAAGCGGTGCCAACGGCGTTTGAAAAGCCGGACGTTGGCCGCATGATAACCTCCCTGGTGCTGATCGAAACCATTGCGCTGATCGCCATCTGCCTGACGGTTGGTAAAGTGATTGCGCAACTGCTGGCGGGCTCCGCGCTGGAGCTACCGACCTTTGTCTGCGTGCTGTTTGTGGGGGTGATCCTCAGCAACAGCCTGGCGCTGATGGGCTTTTATCGCGTCTTTGAGCGGGCGGTATCGGTGTTGGGCAACGTCTGCCTGTCACTGTTCCTGGCGATGGCGCTGATGAGCCTCAGGCTGTGGGAGCTGGCCTCGCTGGCGCTGCCGATGCTGGCTATTCTGGCGGTTCAAGCCCTGTTTATGGCCCTGTATGCGATGTTCGTTACCTGGCGGTTGATGGGCAAAAACTACGACGCGGCGGTGCTGGCGGCGGGGCATTGTGGATTTGGTCTGGGGGCAACGCCAACGGCCATTGCCAACATGCAGGCTATTACCGAGCGCTTCGGTCCTTCACATATGGCGTTTCTGGTGGTGCCGATGGTGGGGGCGTTCTTTATTGATATCGTCAACGCGATCGTGATTAAGCTGTATCTGATGTTGCCGATGTTTGGCTGATCAGGCGTTGGAGTAACGTTCGGTCTCTGGCATCCAGCGCTCAATTAACGCTGCCGCCTGGTCGGGGTAGCGTTCATGGATATGGCGCGCCAGACGTTGAACTTCGGGGATCATACCCTGATCACGCAACAAGTCTGCCACTTTAAACTCGGCGTTACCGGTCTGGCGGGTACCGAGCAGTTCGCCGGGGCCACGGATCTCCAGATCCTGTTGCGCAATCACAAAGCCGTCGTTGCTGTCACGCAGTACCTGCAGGCGCTTCTGGGCGGTTTTCGACAGCGGGGCTTTGTACAGCAGTACGCAGTGTGAGGCCACTGCGCCACGTCCGACGCGGCCACGCAGCTGGTGAAGCTGCGCCAGACCCAGACGTTCCGGGTTTTCGATGATCATCAGGCTGGCGTTAGGCACATCCACCCCCACTTCAATCACCGTAGTGGCGATCAGCAGATGCAGATCGCCTTGTTTGAAGGCCTGCATCACCGCCTGCTTTTCAGCAGGCTTCATGCGGCCATGCACCAGCCCGACGTTTAGCTCGGGCAGGGCCAGCTTTAACTCTTCCCAGGTGGCTTCTGCCGCCTGCGCTTCCAGCAGATCCGACTCTTCAATCAGGGTGCAGACCCAGTAAGCCTGACGGCCTTCCTGGCAGGCGTTACGCACCCGATCGATGATGTCGCTGCGGCGCGTATCGGGGATAGCGACGGTAGTCACCGGCGTACGTCCCGGCGGCAGTTCGTCGATGGTAGAGGTGTCGAGATCGGCATAGGCGGTCATCGCCAGGGTGCGCGGGATCGGCGTCGCGGTCATAATCAGCTGGTGCGGATGGTATCCCTGCTGGAGTCCTTTCTCCCACAGGGCCAGACGCTGATGCACACCAAAACGGTGCTGCTCATCAATGATCACCAGCGCCAGGCCGTGAAACTGCACCTGCTCCTGGAAGATGGCGTGTGTGCCGACAATCATCTGCACCTGACCGCTGGCAATGGCGTCCTGCTGCGCCTGTCGCGCCTTGCCTTTTTGCTTCCCGGCCAGCCAGCCCACTTCAACCCCCAGCGGGGCAAACCAGCTGCGGAAGTTATTCGCATGCTGCTCGGCCAGCAGTTCGGTCGGGGCCATTAACGCCACTTGTCTGCCGTGCGCAATGGCGCGCAGGGCGGCCAGGGCAGCCACCAGCGTTTTACCGGAGCCGACATCGCCCTGCACCAGACGCATCATCGGCACATCCAGCGCTAAATCGTGCTCGATCTCAGCGGTTACACGAGCCTGTGCCCCGGTGGGTTTAAAGGGCAGCGAAGCCAGAAGTTTATCTTTTAATTCGTTACGGGCCGGGAGCGGCAGGGCGTGAAAACGCTGGGCACCGGCGCGTAACGCCAGCATGCTCAGGTTATGCGCCAGTAGCTCTTCCAGAATCAGACGACGCTGGGCCGGGTGCTGTCCGCTCTCTAAATCGCTGAGTTGCAGCGTCGGCGGCGGGCGATGCAGGGTGCGCAACGCTTCCGGCAGGCTCATCATGCCCTGCGCCAGCTCGGGTGGCAGCAGTTCGGCAATGGCGCAGGTGTCGAGCAGCTCCAGCGCTTGATCGGTCAGCTTGCGCAGCGTTGCCTGCTTGATGCCTTCGGTAGTCGGGTAGACCGGGGTCAGGGTCTCCTGCATCTCCGGGGTGCTGAGATCGCCCTGCACACGGTACTCCGGGTGGATCATCTCCGCGCCGTATTTCCCGCGTTTGGCTTCGCCATAGGCCAGCACCCTACGCCCGGCGGCCAGGCTATTTTTCATCGCCGCGCTGAAGTTAAAGAAGCGCATCGTCAGGATGCCGGAGCCGTCGCTAATCTGGCAGGTCATCATCCGGCGGCCGCCAAAGGTGATGTTGCTGTTCAGCACTTCGCCTTCAACGGTGGCGTAAATGCCGGGCAGCAGCTCGCCAATCTGATAGAGCTGGGTGCGGTCTTCGTAACGCAGGGGGAGGTGCAGGAGGAGATCCTGCACGGTATGCAGGCCAATTTTTGCCAGTTTGCTGCTCTGGGCCGCGCCAACGCCCGTCAGGGAATTGAGCGGCACAGCATCAAGCAGACGGCCTTGCATGATTACTTCGTCGCTTGCATGGTGGCCCACCACGTTGCATCGGCTTCAATCTCGCCCTGCATATTCACGTGGGGGTAGGGTAATTTTTTCTGCTTCGCCACGTTGGCCAGCACCGGATAACCACCTTCAAACAACAGGCGCTGCTGCTCTTCTTCCGGCAGCATGCTGTTCTCGCGTTTGTACATCCCGGCATTTTGTCGCTGGCGCTGGGCTTCATACAGAATGAGCGCGGAAGCCACGGAGACGTTCAGCGACTGCACCATGCCAATCATCGGAATGATGATGTCCTGATCCGCCAGATCTAGCGCTTCCTGGGTGATCCCTGTTTTCTCCTGACCCATCAGAATGCAGGTCGGGCGGGTGTAATCAATTTCGCGGAAATCGACGGCTTTGTCAGAGAGGTGGGTCGCCAGAATCTGCATGCCGCGCCCTTTCAGATGTGAAATGGCGTCGGCAATATTGTCGTGAGCTTTGACCTGCACCCAGCTGTTGCTACCTGCAGCAGCCGAGGCCATGGGACGCATCCGCGTACCTTTCCAGACGGCGTGCACTTCATGCACACCGACGGCGTCTGCGGTACGGACGATAGCAGCAACGTTATGAGGTTTATGGACCTGCTCCATGCAGACCGTCAGATCGGGCTGACGCCTGGCAAGCATTTCGCAGATCCGGGCATAACGTGTTGAGTTCATAAACCTAGTTTCGGTTACGGGTGACTTTAATTACGTCGGCCATCACGCGGATTTTGCGCATGATATTCGCCAGATGCACACGGTCACGCGCGGTCAGACGAATAAAGGCGCTGTACACACGGCCATCTTTCTCTTCCGTATTCAGGCTATGAATGTTGGAAGAGGCGGTATTGATTGCCGCCGTCAGGTTGGCCAGTGCACCCTGGTGGTTGAACATATCCACCTTAATTTCGGTGATAAACTCCTGCTCGGTCTCTTTATCCCACTCTACCGCCATAAACTTCTCAGGCTCTTTCTGGTAGCCACGGATGTTACGACAGGATTCGTGATGGATAACCAGGCCTTTACCAGGGCTGACGTGGGCAATAATCGGGTCGCCCGGGATCGGTCGGCAGCACTTGGCAAAGGTAATCAACACACCGTCGGCGCCTTTGATCGGCAGATGGCCGTGGCTGGTTGATGACGGCTGCGGCACAGAGGTTTCGCCCTGCTGCAGGTTCTTCGCCACCACCACGCTCATGGCGTTACCCAGACCGATTTCCGCCAGCAGATCATCAAGCGTGGCGAGCTTCATACGCTCGATTTCACGCTGCACGTTCTCTTTCGGGATCTCTGCCAGCTTGCGGCTGCCACCCAACGCGTGGTTGAGCAGACGACGGCCCAGGCTTACAGAGTCGTCGCGTTTGAGGTTCTTCAGCAGCTGGCGGATCTTCGCGCGGGCTTTCGAGCTAACGACAAAGTTGAGCCATGCCGCGTTCGGACGGGCACCCGGTGCGGTAATGATTTCTACCGTCTGGCCGCTGGTCAACGGCTGTGACAGCGGGTACGGCTGGCGATCGACGCGCGCACCTACGCAGGCATGACCGATATCGGTGTGCACGGCATAAGCGAAGTCGACCGGAGTTGCGCCAGCAGGCAGTTCGACAATGCGCCCTTCTGGCGTGAAAACGTAAATCTCATCCGGGAAGAGATCGGATTTAACGCTCTCGATAAATTCAAACGAGCTACCGGCGCTCTGTTGCAGCTCCAGCAGGCTCTGCATCCAGCGCTGAGCGCGGATTTGTGCGGTGGTGCTGGTTTCGCCCTGTTCTTTGTAAGCCCAGTGCGCGGCAACACCCATCTCTGCCATTTGATCCATGTCTTCGGTACGGATCTGCACCTCAACCGGCACGCCGTGCGGGCCAATCATTGACGTGTGCAGAGACTGATATCCGTTGGCCTTTGGAATGGCGATATAGTCTTTCATGCGACCTGGACGCGGCTTGTACAGGCTGTGCATCTGGCCGAGCACGCGATAGCAGGTATCGGCGTCGTGGACGATCACGCGGAACGCGTAGATGTCCATGATCGAGTGAAAACGCTGCTCTTTAAGCACCATTTTCTGATAGATAGAGTACAAATGCTTTTCGCGACCGCTGACGCGACAGGGTATACCCGCTTCCTGCAAACGCCCTTCGATTTCAGAGAGGATTTTCTGAATCATCTCTTTACGGTTACCACGTGCGGCTTTCACCACCTCTTTAATCACGCGGAAGCGGTTCGGGTATAAAGCTTCAAAACCCAGCTCTTCCAGCTCGGTTTTAATGTGATGAATACCTAAACGGTGCGCCAGCGGGCTATAGATTTCGAGGGTTTCACGGGCAATGCGACGACGTTTGTCCGGGCGTAATGAACCCAGAGTGCGCATATTGTGGGTACGGTCAGCGAGTTTGATCAGAATGACGCGGATATCCTGCACCATCGCCATGATCATTTTGCGGAAGTTTTCGGCTTGCGCCTCTTTCTTGTCGCGGAAATTCAGCTTATCAAGCTTAGAGACCCCTTCCACCAGCTCGGCAACGCTTTTGCCAAACAGCTGTTCCATGTCCTGGTAGGTGGCAGGGGTATCTTCGATCACGTCATGCAGCAGGGCGGCCATAAGCGTTTCGTAGTCGAGTTTCATCTCGGCCAGAATACAGGCCACCGCTACCGGGTGCGTGATATAAGGTTCACCGCTTGAACGTGTCTGGCCCTCGTGAGCGTCACGTGCAACGAGATACGCCTGCTGGAGACGCTTAATCTGGTCTACCGGCAGGTAGGTTTGAATCAGTTGATTCAGGCTTTCAAACAGATACAAGGGCGACCCGCAGGTTTAATTAACGACGACCTTCAGCAATGGCGGTAACGGCCTGCAGTTCTGCGGCTTCCTGCTCTTGCTGCTCCTGGCGTTCACGAACATCAAGGATCTGGTTGTTGATCAGACCTTCTTCGATTTCACGCAATGCGATAACAGTAGTTTTATCGTTTTCTTCTGGTACCAGCGGATCTTTACCGCCTGACTGCATCTGACGAGCGCGACGCGCGGCGACCAGCACCAGGTCAAAACGGTTACCAATTTTCTCTACAGCGTCCTGAACAGTTACGCGTGCCATACTTAAAATGCTCCACAGATGAAGAAATGACTGGGCATGATACTGAATGTGGGTTCAGTCTGCCAACAGTTTGCTGATTAATGCGTCATGTCGCTGCTTCTGGCGGCTCATGCGCAGACGTTCGGCGCGAAGGATAGTTTTGAGATCGCCCAGGGCGGTATCGAAATCATCATTCACAATAAGATAATCATATTCGGCGTAATGGCTCATTTCCGCAACTGCCTGGGCCATACGTTTTGCGATAACTTCTTCGCTGTCCTGGCCGCGGCCACGGAGACGGCGATCCAGCTCATCTTTCGACGGCGGTAAAATAAAGATGCTGCGCGCCTGCGGCATCTTCGCGCGAATTTGCTGCGCGCCCTGCCAGTCGATATCAAGGAACACGTTCACACCGGTCGACAGTACCTGCTCAATGGTCTCACGTGAGGTGCCGTAGTAATTACCGAAGACTTCGGCGTGTTCAAGAAACGCCTCTCTGCCAATCATCGCTCTGAATTCATCGTGATCGACAAAGAAATAATGTTCACCGTGTACTTCACCCGGACGCGGCGCGCGCGTGGTGTGAGAAACCGATACCTGGGTATCGTACAACGGTTGGGTTTTTAACAGCGCCTGAATCAGGCTGGATTTACCCGCGCCACTAGGGGCAGAAACAATATAAAGCGTGCCTTGAGCCATGAGAGTCTTTTGTATGTGTTAACGAAGAAAGTCCTACATACGGGCTTATTATACACGTCACCGCTTCGTGACGTAGCCTTTGTCACACTTTTTCCGCTTCTTCGTTGATTTTTGCTCACCCTTTTCCGCTTTTTTGCGCCGTTTGCTGCAACAGAATCAAAGTCCTGATGCTGGCTCGTAAAGTCTGTTTTTCCCTGTCGCCTGTAATTTCATACCGCGGTATACCCTCCATAAAACAGGGAGGGATGACGATGTGGCGAGGATTAGGCGTAGTGATGTTGTTGTGGAGCAGTTACGGGCTGGCGATATGCCCGGCCTGGTCACCCGCACAGGCAGAGCAGGAGATCGCCCGGCTTAGTGCGCAAATAGCCCGCTGGGATAAGGCTTATTGGCAGCAGGGGGTCAGCGACGTGAATGACGACGTCTATGACCAGTTGGCCGCGCGGCTGAAGCAGTGGCGGCACTGCTTTGGTGATGAACAGGCGACAGAGGCGCAAATGCCTGCGGGCGGTTCGATCAGGCACCCGGTCAGCCATACCGGGGTATCGAAGGTCGCGAATAAAGCGGCGCTCCGGCAGTGGATGCGTTCACATCAAGACCTGTGGATCCAGCCAAAGGTAGATGGCGTGGCGGTGACGCTGGTCTACCGGCAGGGGCAGCTGGTGCAGGCCACCAGCCGGGGAGATGGGCTGAAAGGTGAAGACTGGACGGCGAAAGTGAAGCGCATCGCCGCGATCCCCGCCCGGGTGACGGGGCCGCTCGCCAACAGCGTATTGCAGGGTGAGCTGTTCTTACGTCGTGATAATCATGTTCAGCATCAGATGGGCGGGATGAATGCGCGGGCAAAAGTTGCCGGAGCGATGATGCGGCAGGATGACAGCGCCCTCCTGGATCATATTGGCATCTTTATCTGGGCCTGGCCGGACGGTCCCGCCACGATGGATGAGCGTCTGCAGGCGTTAACCCGGGCGGGCTTTGACCTGACCGAATCCTGGACGCACAAGGTCAGTTCAGTGGAGGAGGTTGAAAAACTGCGCCATCGCTGGCTGACGTCGCCGCTGCCCTTTGTCACCGATGGCGTTGTTATCCGCTCGGCACAGGAGCCGGCAGGCAACCGCTGGCTGCCCGGGGACGGTAGCTGGGTGATTGCGTGGAAATATGCTCCGGTTGCACGGATCGCTGAGGTCCGATCTATCACCTTTGCCGTGGGTCGCACCGGCAGGATCGCAGTGGTCGCCACCCTTGAACCCGTGCAGCTTGATGATAAACGGGTGCAACGCGTCAACCTGGGGTCAGTAGGGCGCTGGCAGGCGCTGGATATTGCACCGGGCGATCAGGTTCAGGTCAGCCTGGCCGGGCAGGGGATCCCGCGGTTGGATAGTGTCGTCTGGCGAGGGAGCAACCGGCAAAAACCGGTTCCGCCAGCGTCGCGCTTCACGCCGCTGACCTGTTTTTATGCCTCGCCGGAATGCCACGAGCAGTTTATGGCCCGCCTGGCCTGGTTGAGTTCGAAAGATGTGCTCGATATTAAAGGCGTGGGTGAGTCGGGCTGGAGGCTATTACATCAAGCACATCATTTTGAGAACATCTTTTCGTGGCTGGCGTGGACCAAAGAGCAGCTCCAAAACACGCCAGGAATGAATGCCACGCGAGGCTTAATGTTATGGCATCGTTTTGAGTTCGCTCGCAAGCAGCCCTTTAGACGGTGGATTGCTGCACTGGGCGTTCCTTTACCGCGAGCCGCAGCAAAAGCGCTTAACGTGCATTCGTGGCAGCAGTTACGCGAAAAAGATGCAGAAAGCTGGCAACAGCTTCCTGGCGTCGGCAAGGAAAATGCGCAAAAGTTGATCGCGTTTATTCATGATCCCACCATCGCGACCCTGGCTGCATGGCTCGGAGAACAGGGTATCCAGGGATTTTAAAGTGAGCCAGGTTTTGCTTTCCGCCAGGGCGTATTTAAATCTTGTGAGCTAAACGTATTGCGTAGCTGGTTGTAATCGAAGATATGGCGTCCGCCGTCCATAACCGGAAGTGACGTAGGCTCTTGATAGCAGGTTTCGAGCACCGAAAGGCAGTTTTTAACCCCTGTAGAGATGCCGAGCCAGTTGAGCATAAGCCAATAGTTATTTGCGGTGGGCCAGAAGCCATTAACCCACCCTAACCGCCGTTTTTGGCTGAAAAGTGCGGGCTGGCTGTACCAGATGAACTGCGGGACTTCGTAAGCCTCTTTACTTGGATTACGGGAACCATGCATATAAATAGATTCCAGTTGCGGATTTTTTTCCAGCCCGTGATCGGAAAAATAAAGAATTGAAGAGGCGGTGTTTTGCAAGCGTTTAGCCACTTCGCCGATAAAGTAATCTGTATAACGAATCGCATTGTTATAGCAATCTTCGTACTTATTTCCGGTATCCAGAACACCTGCTGATGCAGGGTAGCGGTCACATGCCATTTCATGACTACCGTTAATGTGCAGGACAATGAATTTTTTACCGGGTTTGTTTAGTGCCTCATCGAGGGCGGGTAAAAGCTCCGTATCATATTGGGTATTAATCCAGTGCAAATTTTGGCTGGTTGAAGCAATGGCAGCAATATAATTATTACTCTTTCCTGAGTTCCCTTGCGCACTGATCCATTCCGTGTAATAGCCTGCTTTTCTGGCAATGCTGACAACGTTGTCGGCAAGTTTGTCGACAGTGAAATTATCCGGGTCGGCCTGGCTGAGGATCATAGGGACCGCCAGTACCGTGGCCGATGCCGGGGCAATAGCATTCCTGAAGATCAGAGCGTTCTTTTTAAAAGATGACTCAACAGGTGTAGTGTTCTGGTTGAAACCATAAAGCTGCATATTGCTGCGTCGTGCAGATTCCCCGACGATAACCACGTAGTTTTCGATACCGGTGCGTTGGTATTGCAGGGCAGGATAATGCACATTTTGCTTACTGATTTTCTCAGCTAACGCGTTGTCCCGGTGAGCAATAATAAATTCAGAACCGATGTAAAACGGCGTATAAGTCAGGATCCTTGAACTGAGCGGATAGTAGACTTCCAGGTCTTTGCGCTTTTTAAGCCAGCTTGCGGCAGAGTACCAGCCCATATAGCCCACCAGTAACACCATACTGATGGTTTTTGCCCGATCCGACAGGTTTTCGCTAAGAGACTTAATGGCGTACCAGGTAATAACAAAATAGGCCATGACAATGGGAAGGCTATTGATATAGAGCCCCGACATGCTTTTAGCTTCAGCAATATGGGTTGCCAGGATACTCATGGCAAAAACGGTGTTGAATTCGCTCTGGTAAACATTCCACGTACTGAACGCAAACGCAAAATTGAGCGTTAACAGAACAGTCAGAGCGAAGGCAATAATTTTACCGGGGAGGTAGCGATAGATAGCTGCGGCAGCAAGCAACAAAAGGCTATTACAAATCGCAATGCGCACCATAAAACGTGCAGGTTGTGTGAAATACACCGGCCATAATTGAATCAATACAGAGCACAGCAGCAGGATTAAAAAATGCCTGCAGATCTTTTTATCTATGATGAGGACAGAGGCTTTAGCAAATGACATCAGTTCTTAATGCAAATTTTGAAGATAATGACAGAGAGGTATTGTATGCGCTTTCCAATATATTATAAGCGCACAAAAGTGCTTTTTTCTGTCCATTTTCCTCTTATCCTTTTGTTAAAAACTCAGTGCGAATCATGTGTGTAATGAAAAACGGGTAGCCCAAGTTTCAAGCGCAGCGCCATCATACGCAGGGTAAAACCAAAAAGTAGTGTCGTAATAACGATGACATCATTGTTCGATACATAATGCTGCAATGCGATGTATAGCAAGGCTGCAGCGAACGAGATGCCGGCGTAAAGCTCTTTCTGGAAAACCAACGGAATACGCTTACAGAACATGTCGCGCAACACGCCGCCAAATACTCCGGTTACCACGGCAGCAATAGTCGCAATGATCGGGCCTTCCCCCATATCCAGCGCAATCTGAGCACCAATAATAGAGAACACAATCAAGCCTATTGCGTCCAGAACCAGAAACAGACGTCGAAGATAAGGCATCACAGGGGCGAAAATGGTTGTGAGCACAGCAGCAACAGCAACAATCACAACATACTCTGGATGTTTGACCCAACCGAGAGGATAGTGCCCAAGCAAGATATCGCGAACAGACCCTCCGCCGAGTGCCGTTGCGGTGGCAATAATGATGACACCAAAAGTGTCCATACGACGACGCCCGGCAGCCAGCGCCCCGGTCATCGCTTCGGCCGTAATACCGACCAGATAAAGAATGTGTAAAAGCATTGTCGCCCCCCAAAAACGTTCAGCAGAGTAGCCTTTTGTAGGGCGGAGCACGATTGATATTTTCTAAGGCGAAGATTTTTAGCTTAGTTTAACTAATCCATACACACCATTTTTCTCAGTAAAGAGAAAAGAATTATTCTTTAATGATCTTTTATGGCATTAGAAAAACTAATGGGTAACTCACGCTGAGTTACCCATTCTGATTATTCGATGTTCTGAATCTGTTCGCGCATTTGTTCAATCAGCACTTTCAGTTCAATCGCAGAATTAGTCACTTCAGCGTTGATCGATTTCGACGCCAGGGTGTTCGATTCGCGGTTGAACTCCTGCATCATAAAATCGAGGCGGCGACCTACGGCCTCTTTCTTCTTCAGAATGTTATACGTCTCTTTGACATGCGCTTCCAGACGGTCCAGCTCTTCGGAAACGTCGATACGCTGGGCCATCAGCACCAGTTCCTGCTCGAGACGGTTATTCTCCAGCTGCACTTCGGCATCTTCCAGTTTGGCGACCAGACGCTCGCGCTGCCACTGCAGGATTTCTGGCATATGGGAACGGACCTTCACCACTTCGCCGCTCACGCCTTCCAGGCGCTGCTCGATCAGCGCTTTCAGTGCCTGGCCTTCGGTTTCACGGGCCACGATGAAATCGTCCAGCGTACCGTCCAGCGCAGCCAGGATCTCAGCGGTAATCGCGTCCAGATCCTGTTCGCCAGCCGCCATCACGCCAGGCCAGCGCAGAATATCAACCGGGTTGATTTCGCCTTCGTCGCTCTGCATCTTGACCCAGTTAGCGGCGTTCACCAGCTGTTTAGCCAGTTTTTCGTTGAGGATCAGCTCCCCTTGCGCACTCGCATCAGGCTCAAAACGCAGGTTGCATTCAATCTTTCCGCGCGTCAGACGAGCGCGGATACGCTCGCGAACCACTGGCTCAAGACTGCGGAACTGCTCCGGCATACGGAAATAGGTTTCAAGATAGCGTTGGTTTACCGAGCGCATTTCCCAGGTAGCGCTGCCCCAGCTACCCTTGATTTCACGGCGGGCGTAGGCGGTCATACTGCGGATCATAGACATTTCCG
>Ga0256408_1000997_pt1 | contig 16719 bp, 15 predicted proteins | sample PhyAR1_FD_185998 | JGI IMG/M metagenome (GOLD analysis project Ga0256408, IMG submission 185998) | Leaf surface microbial communities from alfalfa plants in UC Gill Tract Community Farm, Albany, California, United States - DLSL A.R1 | ecosystem: Host-associated > Plants > Phyllosphere >...
GTTTCTTTTAAATAAAAACCAATACCCACACCAATAGCGGTCATGATCAATATTAAAAGAGTTTTGAAAAATCCAACTGTTAACCATAAAACGGCTAATAGTAAGCCAAGACCCCCAAAGATAATAGGGAGCTTATATAGTGAAAAGAATTCTTTCATTTGTGTGCCCTCCTATTCTACTCGTGAGTGCTGGTTGTCTTCATGTTCTTTTTCATCTTGATAACTACTATAATTGACAGCTACTTTGATCTCTTGTTCTGAACCAAGGACATTGGCAACTTGCTCTCTCACTTCTTGCATCAACATTTCTGTTTTACCAATAAGAGAAGAAGTACGTTTTAGATCGCCTTTTACATGAATATTGATTTTCTGTTTTGTTGATCGTACTTTGACTTTTGGTGATTGAATGAATTCTTCTTCGTGTAGATACGAACGAGTCAGTCCTTCAATGGCTTTTTTATCCAACGTCAATTTTCCATCTTTGTGCTTTAATACGAAGGTTCCTTTCGATTTTGGATAGAAAAGAACAAATAATAAGATGAGAACGACAACAATTGCAAATACGACTGCAGCCCAGAAAATATATTGTTGCATATAATAATTTGTTATCGTAAAAAAGCGAAAACGTTCCAATTGTTCAGGTAAGACATATGGTGCATTAACTAGAGCGATGATCAAAAGTACTGAAAGTAAAATTATGCTTACAATTACACCGATGATCTTTACCCCCTTATTCATTTTCCACCTCCTAAGTATCTTATTTTTTATTTTCAACACATGACCAACAAGTATATCGCTTGAGGAACCTATAGGAATACCTACTTTAAGTAAGCGCTACCAAAAAGTGCAGGCTCAAAATAACTTTGGTACTCTCCCCTGTATAGAAATCTTAAATAACAGTAACAATTATTATATAACTTCTATTGTTTCTTGCTGGCTATACTACAAGAATAGTATTCAAGATTAAAAATTGCAAAGATAATGCTCATTTATATTACAAAATAAAAAATAAAAATGACAAAATACAGCGAGAACCGATAATTTCCCGCTTTCAAACCAAATGTTTTAATCTTTTATTATAAAGGATGATACCCTTTTCAAAAATCATTGAAATATTTTATAATAAGTTGAAGAAAAATGTTAGAATAATAGTAATTTGATTTAGTTAAGCTATTATTCTTAGAAAGAGGTGTCACATGTTAAAAAAATCCATATACGCATTTATAATAACGATTATTTATTTGATTGTTTCCAATGCTGGCAATCTATTTTTTGGGGTGTCAAAAGAATTTAGCTGGACAACTACGTTGTGGGAATCATTATTTTTCTTTTTATTCGTTCTCTTACTACAAAATTATCGAAAGAAATGAATTGACATTTACAAAAAAAAAAGCAATTTAGATTTTTTCTAAATTGCTTTTTTATTTTTATTTATTCATTTCATTTTTTAATGCTTCTGGCATTTTTGGTTCGTAGATAACGAATGTGCAATCCGCACCGATCGTTCCCATTGCATAAGTTGCGATAGCAATCGCCATTGTTGAGATAACCTGCATCATTTGTAATTTCTTTGTTTTTAGACTTGTTAACATATTTACTCTACCCCTTTATTTTTAATAAACATCAACAATGTAGCAATTGCTAGACCTAACAAGAGATATGTACGAATACTGTCACTAGGTAAAAGCACGCCGATCGTTGTGATGAACAGAATGATAAAGACCGTTTTTCTTAATCGGAAAGGTCCTTTTGTTTGATTGATCGTTCGCTCTTTTACGAGTATTCCTAAGCCAACGAATAGAATTCCGAGAACAAACAAAGGACGAGTCAATTCAAAACCAATCGAAGCGGTGATCCAAGGCAAAACAACCAAGAACAGCACACTAAGTATTGTACAAACTGCACTATTACTTGCATGAAATCCTTTCGTTGTCAAACGAACTGAGATGAATACAAGGTGTGTGATGAACACTGCTCCCACAATGTGTAAGAGAAACGCAATCCCATACATCACGATCATCTTGAACAGATCAACAAATAGGATCGATAACCCATATTCCATCTTTGCTTGTTCAATCGGTGAAAGGCCTAATTGTGAAGCGAAATGTCCACTTATTTTCTTTGATAATTTTTCCTCTATTGAAATGTACTCTTCAGTCATCTTTCACGCTCCTTCGCAGTTTATTATACCTATTTTACTAATCTATAGATTATTTTATCAAAAGTGTTTCTAATTTTGTCAAAAGTGCAAAAATCGATGCATTTATGCTTTGGGTGAAAACTCATTTTCAAAGCGAGTGACTAATTTTTTTAAATACCTGGTAGAGACTAAACATTCTTCCCCATTCGTCATGATCACTTTTCGCTCTTTCTTATTGATTTCTGCTATGTTTGCCAAATTGACGACAAACGATTGGTGACAACGACACAAAGAATCACTTAATTTTTCGATTTCTTTGATTTTCCCCGCATACTCAATCATGCGATTGTCCAAGTGTACGATCAGTTTATGTGGTGTTGGACTTGAACTAAAAAAGAGAATTTCATCAACATATAATTTTACATCGACGGCACCGCTTTTTAGCCAGATCTGTTCTCTAGTAGACAACGCAGTATTCATATATCGTTCAATCGCAATATCAATACAACTGATGATTTTTTGTTGCAATTGTTCTTCATTATCTTTGATTATATAATCCAACGCCTCTACCTTATAAAGAAAAGTAAGATAGACAAAATCGGTGTACGTCGTAACAAAAATGATTTTGGCTGTTGGATCATACAGTCGGATCTGCTTCCCTAGTTCTACGCCATTGATATCTGAATTTAAATCGATATCTAAAAAATAGATACCCTCTGTTTTGTTAGTTGATACATAAGATAAAATATCATACGGGTTATCTGCAGCTAGTTGGAACTCAACATCATAATCCATCATCATTACGTAATTTTTAATAATGTTGGTGATGCGGTTACGATGGATCTCTTCATCATCACAAATAAAAATTTTTAACATACTTACCCCTCTACCTCACATATAGTTATGATTTGTATAAACTTATCATCTTGGATCTTTGTATCTAAAAACACATTTGCATTCAACTGGACTAGCTCATCCAGATTTGTCAAACCTATCCCAGAATTACCGGGTTTTGTTGTAAAACTTGCTTTCTTTAAATCATGTAATTTAGGCAAATCACTTGGACAGTTATTGATCAACATAAAGGTACAGTCTTTATGGTCTGCCACGATTGCTAGTTCGATCTCTGGATGTTCAAGTTCTTCTGAGGCTTCAATTGCATTATCCAAAATGATCCCCAGCATCCTTACGAGTACCATCGTAGACACTTCCACATGATTGACCACCTCAGGCACAGAAATGCTCACATGTATCCCTTTCTGGTGTGCCATATATAACTTGCTCATGATCACACTTTTGATTTCTCGGATTTTTATATTCGAAATCGAAGACATCCTGAAAATTTCTTGATCAAAAATCGAACCTGTCGCCTTGATACTATTTCTAAAATAATCCTTTAGTCCTGCTAGATCTTCAGTTTCGATATACTCTTCTAATGAAATAAGAATGTTTTTGTAATCGTGTTTAAATTTTAGAATCTCTAGATAATTTTTTTCAGCTTGTTCACTGTATTCGATCAAGTAACTCATTTGGCGTTTTTGTTCTCTATTTTCATATTCCGTTCTTTTTATGAAAATAAAAGAAAAACAAATGATTGCTGACAACAGCCCATACAATATCATGAATAGCTCATGTGCATCGATCAAATAAATGCGCAAATTAGGAAATCTTTCTATGACCACTAGACTAAAATAGACACAAATCGTCGCTGTCGCAATGACTCCGCTGATTTTCATCGTCAAGAGATCTTTGTAGCACTTTTCTAATAACCGTGTTTTGAAAATATATGCAAAGAAGAAAAAAAGAAGGGTTCCTAAAATCACAGTTAATCTTATATTTAGAACCAAGTGAAGAATCGTATAACTGAAATTGATGATATAATCGGAAAAAATATACAAACAGAATGTGACAGAAGGGATAAATAGCGCAATATAAATATTTCGCCGGAAGTAATAAGTTACGGCACATAAACTAGCCCATAAAACTGCAGTTGCAAAAACATTGATCACAAAATAAAGTGCCATATAGCAAATGATTCCAATGATCGACAAAATGACGTAATACCGATTTTTTAAATGCGTATCCAAATAGCTAGTCACCCAAAAGATGCAAGCCGTTTGAACGATGACAATCAACAAGCTTTCCAGCGTGTCTAAATTCACAAAATGTCCCCCTAATTTAAGTAAGTCCTCACGTACACAACAAACCAAAAACAACAAAGAATTGCTTCATTAAACTATTTTTTTAAAACAAAGCCTAAGTTCTTCATTTTATGTATCTTTCGATAACAAAAACGTTTTAATCCTTTTCAACAAAAAAGATTGTAGCACATTTCACTAATCTTTTGGATTACATGTTGATTAATAAACTGCGTAGAACTTTTCATTTTTTCGGTACAGCCAATGTTTTTTTCTGAAAGTTATAGTCTATTTACATCTATAGCATGTTGTGCTATAATAGAGTTATTACGGATCATATGTTATACGACATCTTAATTTGTTTTTATGAAATTTAATCCCACTGGCGTAACTAAAGGGTTACAAGGATGTATTAGTGGTTAGGGAATACATTGTTTAAATGAGAAAGAGTTAATATAGAGTAATCGCCTCTTTAGAGGTTTTAAGTAACACAAATGCTTCGTTAGATTGCCTTTTCTTCGGGAAAGGCAATCGTTCAGCTATTTGTTTATCGAAAAACGATAAATAATAATTGAATATCAATATATATTTATTTAAGGAGTTAAACAAATGAAAATACATTCATTATTTTTAAAAACAACTACTATCGGAGTATGTGTCGTTTTCGGTCTATTTGGTCTATTATTTGGTACTCAGTTATTAACCAATGAATCAAACACCCTCTTAGATTGGCAAACCATTCTTATGATTTTAGTCATTTTCACTACTCTGCTATCAGGTATCATCATTGGTGGCATCATTTTTAAATTATTAACAATCGTATCTAAAGACCAGACATTTTCAAAGCATTCCCATCGTTTAGTTAGCTATATCCGGAAAGTAATGATTTTCTTATCACTCAGTGCTTTTGGTATTTTACCAAAATTCTACCAAATGGCAGATGCGGATGACGCTCCTGGATTGATGCTATTAGGCCTTGCACTGGTTTTCTTACCTTTTGCAGGGTTAGTATTAATGAATGTCTTGATCAAAATATTGGAAGAAGCAATTCGTTTGAAGAAAAATGACGAATTGACAGTGTGAGGTGCGAGATGGCGATCATTGTTAATTTAGACGTGATGTTAGCAAAACGGAAAATGTCAGTAACTGAACTAAGTGAGAAAGTTGGCATAACCATGGCTAATCTTTCAATATTGAAAACTGGAAAAGCAAAGGCGATTCGCTTCACTACGTTAGATAAAATCTGTGAAGTTTTAAATTGTCAACCAGGTGACCTTCTTGTCTTTGAAAAAGATAAAGAAATCTAACTATTTCAGCTATTATAAAAATGCAAGCCCCATAATCTCAAGATTTGGAGGACTTGCATTTTTTTATTCGTTATCAAGCAAGCAATTCTTGATAAAAGTTTATCAGATTATGTATCTCCCTTGTTTTAGGGAAAACGGAGATACCGAATATAGGGATATTATATGTTTTATCAATCGTAATATTTGAAATAATACAATCAAAATTCTCATAATTAATTAGATCCTGAGATAATACTTTATTGTTTTTCACGACAAATTCATATTGATTGCCCAACTGGTGTTCTAGCTTGCTGAGCAAATAGTCGTCATATTTAAGGGTAGAATTGGTTATGACTAATGCACGAACATGTTTATTATCTTCGAATTTTTTTATTAGATCTGGCCAGTACAATAATATTTCTGTAAATACAGTTGTCGCAAATTCTTCGAAATCATTTAGTAGAATATTATGCGTATGGACGTAATGTTTTAACTTATTCCATAATCGAAGTTGGATTTTATTCATTTCTGAGTGAGTGTTTTTTAAAAAAAGTGAGTGCTTTTGGTAATTTATGGAAAATGGCACCGTATTTTGTTGTAATAAAATAGTGATCTTGTGGAAGATCTTTGTTTTGTCTTCGCATACAATTCCATATTTCTCTTCCACCTCTTTGATGAAGCTATCTAATGCAAGTATAATGGGATTTTTTTGATTCAAAGTATCTATATCGAATAATTGGAAAATAAACGGTTGATCGAATATAAACCGTGCCAAGTGCTCATTAATCAATTCGTTCTTCTTAGGTAGGTGCAATTGCTTAGTTGTTAATATTTCGTACTTGAATTTCTTTGTTTTTTTACTGTTTGAAACTAGCGCACTATCATTTTGGAGCAATAGTATACGGCTCGCAATCCAAAAATGAAATATTTTTTTCTCTTGTGGCTCCAAACTAATCAGCGTTTGTTGCAAGTTATTTTCTTCAACAAACTCCTGTGCTAGTTGAGTAACAATCAACCGAAAAGTCGCAGGGAAAGCATCCTCAAAATAATGATATTTTTCCATTAAGAACTGTACAGTCATTTCAGTAATGATTTGGTCGTTACCAACAAGCTTAATCAATGCTTGTACTTTCAGATCAAAACTTTGTAACATCGGATTGATTTTATCGACAATTCGTCGCAAGGTACTTTCAGAAATAAATAAATAGTCTGCTAATTCTAGATAATTCTTAAACTTATGTAATAATATAGCTTCTAAGTAACGATATTCGATCGACTCTTGCTTGATCACTTGATAAATATAATCTTCTGTTACATGAGGTAGAATTGTTGCTTTAACCCCTTCTTCTCGTGTCATTTGAATGGTAATATCACTGGCATAAGAGTTAAGATCAAGTAAGTCATTCCTCAAAGTTTTTGCTGAACAACCAAGTAAATTTTCTAAGTCGTTAAAACGATAGGTATTGCCTTCAAATAAGTACTCTAGTAATTTCAATTGTCTTTTTAATTTTTTTGACAAAATTTTCAACATTTCTATTCACCTCACTAACAAATAAAAAACACTCAAATTTGGGTCTCCCCTCCTTTGAGTGTTTCCCTTATTTAATTTTAGTGGTCTTTTTTCTTCTCTAAAAACTATTTTTTCTCCAATGGATAAAAAGTGGATAAAAAGTTGTTTTATTCATTTGACTCTTCTTCCACCTCGTCAGTAGATCGTTTTTTCCAAAAGAAGATGCCGCCAACCAATGTCAGTAATATGGTACCCAATACAGAGAGAAGCGTGTTTCTAGTGGCATTTGTTTGTGGTAAGTTGCCTGTTGCTTCTTGATCACTTCCGTCATTAGGTCCACTTTCTCCGTTCTCGCCGGTATCACTTCCAGTCCCCTCTTCACCAGCAGCACCTGGAGTATCTTCTGCACCTTGTTCAACCACTGAGTATCTTCCTTCAGCACTTGTTGTAAAACCACCATGTGCTTCATTGACTTGGATGTCTAAACCAACGACATTGTTACTTCCAAGTGCAGATGTATCGATTTGTGAATCTTCTTGTAACTGAACCGTATAAGAATTGGCTGGAATTTCGCGACCATTTACTCTTACTGTTTCAACCATAGATTTCGGATCGACTCTTTCTGTGCCAATCGCAATAGAAGCTACTCGTGTTCGAACATCTAACTCCCCTGTTGGCTCAAAGCCATATTCTGTCACATTATAAACAGCAAACTGTCCTCCATAAGTGAAGTTTCTTTCTTGTTCTTCATGCATCAAGATATTGTTGTTCGCATCTTGGTGGAAGACCTTGACAACATCTCCTTCAACTACTGGAAAGGCACTTCCACTATTGAACCGTGAAATAGCTTGTTGGATCGTTTGTGTTCCACGAACTTCATATTGATATTTCGACCGTCCATCTTGGCCGATGATTTCGATTCCATAATACACATTATTGTCGTCCACTTGCGTTACTCGATTATTTAAAATCGTACGATCCGAACCTTGAATGGATTGAATCTCGATTTGGCGACCACTTTTCACTAAACCAAATGAACCTACTGTCTCATTTTGACGATTCTTTAAATGGATCGTGCTACCCCATTTGACTTCATAAGGCACTTCAATATCTGTTGCGGTTACACCATCTGCTGTGGATACACGAACGGTCACTGATTTTTGACCAGCTGTTTGTGTATCGAACGCATCAATTTGTTCCACATTATATAACGAACTAGATAATTGGTGTCCGTTAAAGCGGACTTCATTGATCAGCTTTGTTGCATCCAATTCACTTGCATCTTCACCTAAAACCAAGCTTTGATTTTGTTTTTCTGCATGGATCATAGTGATTGGTTCAAACTCACCGTTTTGGATTCGGTAATGGGCATAATTAGATCCCGCCGTAAAGTTTCTGACCAAGTTATCACGCATCAACAAGTTACGATTTTCTGTTTCCGCATGATAAACTTTGAAAATATCCCCTTCATTTACTTCTAACGGTTGCCCATTATTAAAGCCTTGGATTGCTTGTCTGATCGTCATATGTCCTGTCACTTCATAGCTGTATTTGATATTATCAGGAAACAGGCGACTTTCTGGCTGCTCTGGATCAGCTAAAATTTCGATTCGATAATACGTATCACGACCAAAAACATTATTCACCGCATTGTTTAAAATCGTTCCTTCCTCGCCTTGAGTGGCGTGGATTTTTGATAGCCCATCTTGCTCGACGATACTGAATGCCCCAACTGTTGCATTTTCTAAGCCCTTCAATAAGAACGTACTACCCCACTTCACTTCATAAGGAATCTCCAGCTCCACGGAGGCTAGACCGTCCTTCATAGCCATTCTCAAACGAACTTCTCGTTTACCAATGGTTGAAGTATCGAAATCAGATAAGCGCTCGATCGTATAGGTATCTTCTGCCACAGGTTCTCCATTGATCGTCACGCTATCTAATAATTCTTCCAATTCAAAGTTGGTTGTATCTTGCGCTAAAACAAGTTCCTTATTTGCTGTATGAGCATCCATTACTGCCATTGGTTCAAATCCGTATGCGGTTACCTCATAGTAGGCATAAGAAGAATTGTGAGTAAAGTCTTTTTCTTCCTCATTAACGAATAACACTGAACTTCCTTCTGAACGTTGCGGATGATAAATTTTGATGATATCTCCAAATTGAACGGTTACCGCGCGATTGGTTCCAAAATTATCCATCACTTGTTGTAGCGTTGCTCGTCCTGGCATATCTTGAGAATAAATTGTACGATCGCCACGAATGATCTCCATTGAGTAATACAAGGAAGAGTTTGGACTCAACTGCTCATTTAACGGTGAATCAATCCCCGGGAACACGTTAACTGACGCACCGAATTATTACTTCCTGGTCTTAAAGAGAAAGCTCCTGCCGCACCGCCATTGGCTGAACGCATCACAATCGTATTCCCCCACTTGACTTCATAAGGGACAGTGATTTCTTTTGAAACTAATCCATCTCTTGTTTCAAATTGGATGCGTAAATCTTTCTTACCAGCAGTGGATGTATCAAATTCTTCTAATTGAGTCACTGTATATAGACTCGGTGCTAATTCGACCCCATTGACTGTGATATGATCGATCAGATTTGCTCCATTGATGCCTGCTGTACTATCGCCTAAAGTAAATTCTTGTGGTGAAGATTCTGCAGCCACGGTAATAATTGGTTCTAACCCATTATCTGTCACTTCGTAATAAGCATAATTTGAACCAATCGTGTAATCACGAACTAATTCGTCTTGCATGAGCAAGTTTCGCCCTTGCGAAGCACCTTGAGGATCTGCATGGTAAACTTTGATCACATTGCCTTTTTCCACTGATAAAGGCTGTCCATTATTGAAGCCATTGATCGCATCTCGGATCGAGGAGTTACCTGCTACTTCATATGTAAAATTCGAGCTAGTTCCTCCCATGATCTCGATCGAATAATACGTATCGCGACCAAAGTGATTGTTGACTGGATTGGCAAGGTTCGTACCACTTACGCCTTGAGATGCATGGAGTGCCAATTGTCCGTCTTCTTTAAGCAAACTAAACGCACCAACCGTTGCTTCATTCAATCCTCTTAACACAAAAGTATGGCCCCAATTCACACCGTATTCTACTTCCATTTCATTCGAGGCAAGACCATCATTCATATTTAGTCTTAGACGCATATTACGTGTGCCGATCGTACTCGTGTCAAAATCAATCAGTGATTCTACTGTATATTGGCTATTATCAATTCTTCGACCATTGATCGTCACATTATCGATCAATGAGCTAGGATCAATGTTGGAGGTGTTTTCACCTAAAGCAAAGTTTTTTTGTGAAGCTTGCGCTTCCATGACCGGAGCAGGTCTAAAACCAGAAGAGGTGACTTCGTAGTATGCATATTCTGTGTCATAGGTAAAATCATGCTCTTCTTCATTCATCATCAAAACTGAGCTGTTGGCTGTTCGTTCCGGATGATGGATACGAATTACATCGCCCAATTGGACATTGAAAATATTGTCTGTGTTACCAAATTGATCCATGATTTGTTGTAGAGTCGTACGATTCGACATCTCTTGATTGTAGATTACATTGTTATTACGCATAATTTGGATCGAATAGTATGTAGAAAAAGGAGAAGTTAATCGTCCTACAGAAGCGTCCATGTCTGTTGCTAAGCCATTAGTAATTCTTAGGGGAATATTATTAGAATCTGAATTACTTAATAATAATGAAAATGCCCCAGCTGATTGACCGTTGATCGATCTCATCAAAATTGTGTTATCCCAACGCACGTTAACAGTAGTTTCAATTGTTCCTGTGGTTCTCACGTTTACGTCTGGTCGTTGTCCTTCAACAGTTAATCTTAATTGATGTTCACCAACTGTTTGATAATCTGGCTCAAATGATTCTGAAGCAACCAATCTAAGAGAATCGATATCTAGTGGTGTTCCTCTAAAAGATGCAGATTTGATTAAATCTCTGAATGCATTACTATTCAATAAAGATCTTGTATTACCTAGCTGTTGAGCTCTGATTGGATGTAACTCAATCATTATTCCTTGGTCTGGTATTACTTCAGCATTCACAGAAGCGGTTGCTTCTCTGCCATCTTGTGTACGAACTCGCGCTTGCCATACGAAGGAACCTGGGGTCGCTGTACTCGTCGGAGTAATCCATGACAATTGATAGGAACCTTGATAATTGACGTCAAAAAGTTCATCCAAAGCTGGTACTGGATCATTTTGATAAACTTGTATTTGATCTTCTTTTGTAGTAATCAATGGTAGGACTTCCATATCAAAAGTCACGATTACTGGAGGTCTGCCAGTTTGATCCCTGACTTCTATGCGTACTTGTTGCTTACCTATTCTGTTCGTATCTGGTTCCGTTAACCATCGGTAACTGACATCTCCACGAGAATTCACTACGTTTACATAGCTTTCAGGATCGGGAACTGTCTCCCCATGGCTAAGTGTATGTGTACCTGGCTTGACATTCGCACGTAGATCACCAATATTCGTAGTTGAAAAATCAAATTTAAACTCCGTCGCAATTCTTACCGTACTCCAAGCTTCATTCCAGGGTTCAATATACCAATAATAAGAATACGGAAATCTCTCTACATCAAATATTTCTTCTTGAGGTGGAGCTACTCTTAGACGAGTGAATACAACATTTATTTCTCCAATATTCAAATTTTGAGCTGTAGAACTTTCTGTAGGGGTGATTTCCATTCGCCAATTTCCACTACGTGAAATGGCGTTGATCCTGAAAACTCTTCTTGGTGCAGAATCCCCATTCGCCCTTAATGGGCTCAGATTATTGATTGTTACTCCTGGTGTACTCACACTAGAGGAATAATAAAAAATAGGTGTCACGTTTCTAAATATCATTGTGTCATTAACACTTAAATTATCATTGTCTGTATTGAATTGTTCATTGATCCCTTTTTGCATCTCATTAACTAAAAACTCACCTAAACGAATTGAATTGGTACTAGGAGCAACTAGGATACTATCTGGAACGTCTATCGCATATCTAGGATTTAATAATCGTTCCAAAATTCGTTCTTGTTCTTCTTTTGATTCTTTCTCTGATACCGTGCGAGAATTTGTTTCTTCTTTATTTGATGTACTATCTGTTGTTCTACTGGCGTTTTTATTTACCTTTTTATTATCTTCAGTGTTTTCTATCGCCTTGTCAGAGTCATCATTTTTTTGCCTATTACTAACTTGTCTATTTTGACTCATTCCTAAATTATTGAATGCAGTCACTGCCTGAACAACTGTGCCATTAAGATTACCTAAAGTCAATCCTAGGATCAAAGCACTGTTCAACAGTTTTTTTCTTGTTCTCAAATCATTACCTCCCTATTCTCAAACAACAAGAGAAAAAACATTTCGTCTGTTTCATTCTCTGTTGGTAGTCATTTATTTTACCTTCAAAGGATGTTCGTAGTATCTCAAATGACTCTTTTATTAAAAACGTTATGTATTTTCCGTTTCTTAATCGTCTTTTTACTATTCACTCCTTTTTCAAATCATTTAGAAAAGCATCGAAAAGCTTTACTTATTCAAGCTTATCGGTCATCCTCATCTTGTGTAACGCCATTTTTTCCCTTTCGATTGGGAGTAATTGAAAGGAGGTTTTTTGTGAGAAAATAATCTTTTGCTTATCTACTTGCTAAAACGCCGAAATGACAACAAAAAAGAAGGATCTTTACTTCGTTGAACAAGTCAACTTGTAAAGATCCTTCAATCAAATAACTGTTAATTGAATGTTACCGATTATTTCAAAGTAGAAGAATTTTTGCATTCATCGCAAATTTCTTCTTTATTCTTATAATTTACGTGCAAAGAATGACACGATCAATACTAAGACGATCGCACCGATCAATGAAGGAACGATTGCCATACCACCAATTACTGGTCCCCATGATCCTAGCACTGCTTGCCCGATTGCTGAACCAACAAGTCCTGCAATGACGTTTGCAATGATCCCCATTGAAGAACCCTTATTTGTGATTGCTCCTGCAATTGCTCCGATAACTCCACCTACGATTAATGACCAAATAAAACCCATCTGTATTTCCTCCTATAGTGTCTAGCCGATTTTTTCAATGCGACATCTTATTTATTTTAATTAAAAGTTTTTTTGACTCACCAAGATACTTTATTGTACTCTTGGTTCGTTATTTTCTTTTACTTTTTCCGTTCCTTTGTTTGCTGCATGTTTTGCTTTGTCTGTTTGTTCTGACGCAAATTCTCCAGTTGCTTTTGCAGCATCTGTCACTTTATCTTGAACAGTGACTTGGTCTTGTTCAAATTCTTCTTTTGATTTGATATCTGTGACATTGACATTCACTTCGATGACATCTAAATGTGTCATATTCGCTACTTCTTCACTGATGATCTCTTTCATTTGTTTAAAGATATCTTCAATGTCCTTGCCATATTCAACGACAATCGACATATCAACAGCCACTTGTTTTTTTCCAACTTCTGTTTCGATTCCTGCTGTTTCATTGTCCGTATTGACTAATTTACCAGCAACATTTGAGAAAAAGCCTCCATCTACTGTTAATAGTCCGTCGATACGTTCTAATGCGATCGCAATAATTTTTTGAATGACTTTGTCATCATAAGTTACTTCACCATTCATTGATTCTTCACTGCCCTTCACTTCGTTTGTCTGTTTACTTGCCTCATGAGTTGGAGTATGCACACCTGGATTTTTTGCTTCATGATGTGGATGATCATGGTGTTCTTTTTGATCATGCGCTACTTTTTCTTCTACATGTGGCACCACTGGATCTGGATGTGCAGATACCGGTGCTGTTTTATTTTTTTCATCCTTGATCCCTTGCGCTTGATTTGGCGTTGTTGGATCTGGATGTGCTGATTTCGGTGTATTTCCGTTTGTATTTGTATGATTGTTTTCCATGGTAAAGCCTCCTAAGATTTAAAGTAATGTTCTAAAATTCCGGTTCTTTTTAAATACATGCCGATGGCTACGCCAAGTGCAACCATAATCACGATCAGCAATGTTTTAAAAAATCCGACAGCTACTAGCAAAATAGCTAATATCAATCCAAGCGCGCCACAAATAATTGGGAGCTTGTATGTCGAAAAGATCTCGTTCATTTTCTCTCCCCCTTACTGTACTCGTGAGTGTTCAACTCTTTTTGATTGTGGTGAATCAAAACCGGTATAATTGATCAGGACATTCACTGGTTCATCTGTGCCGATGATTTGTTTTACATCGCGCTCAATGTCTGTCATTAGTGCTCCTGTTTTACCGATTAATGATGACGTACGTTTCAACTCGCCTTTTACTTTTACGTCAATTTTATTTTTTGTTGCTTTGATCGTTACTTTTGGGGAAGAAACAAAGTCTTCTTTCGTCAATCGTGAACGAACCATTCCTTCGATTGCTTTTTTATCTAATGTTAACTCTCCATCACCTTTTTTTAATAAGAATGACCGGTAAGTTTTTGGGTAGAATAATAAGACTAGAATCAATATCAACGTCAACACAGCAAACGCTGCGGTTACCCAAAAGACATATTGTTGTACGTAAAAGTTAGTTAATGATAAAAAGCGAAATTCTTCTAACTTAAACGGCAATGGATACACTGAGCTTAGCAACATTGCAAATATTAAAACAGACAGCAGAAGGATCAGTAAGATCGCTCCTATCGTTTTGGCTCCTTTGTTCATTTTCTCGCCCTCCTAGCTTCTAGTCACTGATTATAGATTGATAGCTTCTCCACCAGTGATACCGTAAATCTGTGCTGTGACATAGCTTGCTTTGTTGGATGCAAGAAAGACATAAACAGGTGCTAACTCAGCTGGTTGACCTGCACGTTCCAACAATGCTTGTTGACCAAACTCAGGTAGATCTTCTTTTGGTTGACCTGCATCTAGTTGTAATGGTGTCCAAATTGGTCCTGGTGCTACGCCGTTGACACGAATTCCTTTTGGCGCTAATTGTTTTGCTAAACCAATGGTGAAGTTTGCAATCGAAGCTTTAGTTGCTGCATAATCTAACAAGTGTTCACTTGGATTGAATGCTTGGACAGAAGTCGTTGTAAGGATTGCTCCTCCTGCTGGAATATGTGGAATTGCTTCTTTCACAAGTGCAAACATTGCGATGATATTTACAGCGAAAGTATCTTTTACTTGTTCTAATGGGATTTCTGCAATTGAAGGAGACGAAATTTGTTGCGCCGCATTCAGAACAAGTGTGTCTAATCCACCAAATGCATCCACTGTTTTTTGGATGATTTCTTTTGGTGCAGCTTCATCTCGCAAATCATAAGGTAATAGTAATGCTTTACGTCCAGCTTCCTCGATATAATGGGCTACTTGTTGCGCGTCTTCTTCCTCACCTGGGAAAAATTGAATGGCTACATCTGCGCCTTCTCGTGCAAAGGCAATGGCAGCGGCACGTCCAATACCAGAGTCTGCACCTGTGATCAAGACACGTCGATTTGCTAATTGCTCCGTACCTTTATAACTTTCTTCACCGCAATCAGGCACTGGTTTCATATCCTTTTGCAAAGCCGGAGTTTCTTGATCCTGTTTTGGAAATTCTTCTGTGTGGTATAGTTTTCTTGGGTCGATTAAATTTGGTTCTGTCATGTTGATCCTCCTAATTTTTAGTCATAACTGACGTTATAAATTTGGGCATAAAAGCCCATATTAATTATTTTGTGTAATCTTTTCTAAATAAATGATACCCTAGCGCAGCCGCCGCAAGGATTGATCCTCCTAATACTAAGAGAAAACCAGTTGCTGAATCTTCTCCTGGTAATCCACCGGTATTCATTCCCCAAATACCAGCGATCATCGCAGGTACAGAGATGATCAATGCGGTAGAATCCAGATATTTCATCAGATGATTCAAATTGTTGTCCATCATTCCATTGAACAGATCGCCGATACTTTCTAACAGATCGCGATAAATCAGAATCATCTTCTCTGTTTGGCGTTGCCTTAAACGAACGTCATAAAGAAGCTGTTCGTCATTGACACGTTCTTTGAATTCAGGTGTTTCCCACAATAGTTCCATTGTCTCTTTTTGATCCCGCAACGTATGATCGATGTAAACAATGTCTCTTTCTAAATCAGCTTGCTTGTACAGCTCTTCATTTTCTGTCGTTTTTCGAGCTTCTTGATCTAACGCATCAATACGCGTTTTCATTTCACGAAGTTCTTTGACAAAATGGGTATAGATATCTAATGCCGCATAAACAATCACTTTTTCGAAAGAATCGATTTTATTACCATGATGTTCAATCAGCCGATCGATAAAATTGGTTTTTTCGTCCCGACAAGTAATCAATAAGTCATTTGATATGACGAACGACAATGGCGTCAGGCGACGTTCGATTTTTTCTTTTTCACTTGAAAGGTTGAGCAGTACTAAGGAAATCGGGTTGTTCAAACTTGTTCCTGATAGATGTTCAAGCCGTGAGACCTCTTCTGGATAAGTCATACCGACAAAAATATCTTCAGGAAGCTGATAGGTTCGAGTAACCTGTTCGATTTCCTCAGTATCGCTCGTATCAATAACAAGCCAATTAAAATGTTCTTCATCTGCGGCTATTACTTTCTTGTTTTCATCAATCAAGTAATATTCCAGCATGG
>Ga0256408_1000999_pt1 | contig 16699 bp, 13 predicted proteins | sample PhyAR1_FD_185998 | JGI IMG/M metagenome (GOLD analysis project Ga0256408, IMG submission 185998) | Leaf surface microbial communities from alfalfa plants in UC Gill Tract Community Farm, Albany, California, United States - DLSL A.R1 | ecosystem: Host-associated > Plants > Phyllosphere >...
CCAATAAATTCTTGCTAGGCTCTGCATCTTGAATAGAAGTCGTAGTCACGATACTGCCGCCTTCTGGTAAATAATCCAAAGCTTCTTGGACAACCCAGTACATTGAAATAATGTTAGTAGTAAAAGTATCCATAATTTGTTGCGTTTTTAATTCTTTAATATCATCAACAGACTGTTGCATACCAGCGTTTAAGACTAGACTGTCTAAGCCGTCAAGTGCTTTAGCAGCATCGTGTACCAATTGCCGAGCAAATGATTCATCTTTCAAATCTCCAGGTAACAAGATAGCCTTTTGACCGACTGCTTCAATAACTGCTTTTACTTCTTGCGCATCAGCTTCTTCAAATGGTAAATAGTTGATTGCTACATCAGCGCCTTCTTTGGCATAAGCGATGGCGGCTGCCCGACCAATTCCTGAATCGCCGCCAGTGATCAATGCTTTGCGGCCTGTTAATTTGCCAGAACCTTGATAACTTGTTTCTCCGCAATCTGGAACTGGTGTCATTTTTTGTTGTAAAGCGGGAGCTTCTTGAACTTGTTTTTCAAATTTCCCATTATAATATTGCGTTAACGGATTTTCAATTTGTTTTGACATGTAAGTTCCTCCTAGTTTTTTCTTTGCTGCTGAACAATCTCAAATTCCTTATATTTTAACCCTAATACAAACGAATTACATTTACAAATCATATGATCATCTGGCCTAAAATTAAAAAGAGTGCACATAACCAGTCAAAATAACTGATCATACACACCCTAAAGAAAGAAAAACTATGACCTTGCAGTTGTTTACAAAGGATCGCTTGTGATACCTCTGCTCATATTCTTCAGTGATTTTGAAACTTAGTAACAGCAAGGAGAATGCCAATGATACTTTTAGATCGAAATTTAGCACTCATTTTGTCCCCTTAATACGACTAATTTAAGCACCATTTAATGGTAGCTTACTTCTACTCGAAAAATACGTTGCCCCCGTTTTGAAAACTTTTCTTCGTATTCTGTCATAATGTTGTTCTCATAATTACTGTCGTGTAAATCCAACCAGACTTGCTGGATGATCATCCCATATTGGGAAAAGCTGCTAAGGGAATATTCAAACAAGCCTTGATTATCAGTTTTAAAATGAATTTCTCCGTGCGGCTTCAAGATTTTTTCATAGGTTTTTAAAAATGTCTTGTAAGTCAAACGACGTTTTTCATGACGCTTTTTCGGCCACGGATCAGAAAAGTTTAAATAAATTCGGTCAACTTCATTTTCGGCAAAATATTGGGTAAGTGCTTCGCCGTTGACTTGTAATAATTGCAAATTAGACAATGGAGCCGCTACTTGTTTGGCTAAAGCCATGGACAAAACACTTACTTGCATATCAATCCCAATGTAATTGATTTCTGGATGAGCTTTTGCCATTTCATAAATAAATCTGCCTTTGCCTGAACCAATTTCAATATGTAGCGGTTGGTGATTCCCAAAACGCGCCTGCCATTTTCCTTGCCATTGCTCAGGACCAGCTACTACATATTGGGGGTACTCCGCCATATATTCAGCCGCACCCGGTCTGTTTCTTACACGCATACTCTTATTCCTTTCTACATAACAACTCGTCTTTATCATTAATTATTGCTGAAACGAATCGCAGAAGAAAACGCTACAGCCTTCTTCCGTGATTGAAATAAACAATACCTTTGATTAAAAAATCAGCTATTTTTGTTGCAGACCGGATAATTATCAACAGGCAAACGTGGGTGCTTCTAATAGTCAAATACACGCTTCATTTGTAAAATTTCTGTATTCATCGCCCGGCGGTCTGCTGTTTGATGATGGCGCAAAATTTCCTGCAAAAAACTAAATAGCACGTACCAGTAAATACGAGCCATCGTACTATCACTAGGCAAACTTCCATAAGCCAGCAACCACTTATTCCAGCCGGATTGGGGGACGTAATGACCCAAAATCATACCTAAATCAACCGCCGGATCCGCCACCATGACTGAGTCCCAGTCCACCAAATACAAGTAATTGTTGGAAACCAGCCAGTTACGGTGATTGACATCCCCATGAACTGCTGCGTAATTTTGAACCGGATACTCTGGTAGATAATCATACAGATAGTTGATAACTTTAGCCAAATAAGAATTCTTTTTTAATTCCTGCGGTAGTTGGCGCTCGTAGTCTGCTAACATTCTGTCTGGCGTATAAATTTCACCGCCAATTTTTTTTAACATTTCTTTCAACATATGTGAATGATGCAAGTGATACAATACGTCCACTACATCATTGCGTTTTCCTATTTCCTCAGCCTTGAGCAAGCGACCGTCTAACCATTCTTGGGCAGTTAGTACATCGCCGTTCGCTGTTCGTTTTGTCCAAACCATTTTGGGGGCAATCCCCTCTTTAGACAAAGCTGCCAAAAGTGGAGATGTGTTTCTTTTGATAAACACTTTTTCGGATGCTCGGATCCCCATGTAAGTTTGACCAGTTGCTCCTTTGATTGGCTGCAGACGCCAGTTATTATCCAACTGAATTTCCATGGAAATTATCTCCTATCTCAACCCATTTTGTCACATCTTTTGCAGCACTTATCATTTTATCTTCCATAGATAGCTTCGTCAAGCTTCTATCATGTTCTTTTGCAAAAAATCGTCTATTGCTTCGCTAATTTGTTTAACTTATACATTTTTAGTAGCTACTTATTTTTCAAGCGCATGGCAACATAGACTTTCTTAAACACCAGTATTTCTACTGCCAAAGCAAAAATGACGATCACACTGCTGCGGATGTTTGCCAAGCGAATCACAGCCAAAAGAGCAAAAATAATAGCAGCTGTTGATAATACAAGCGCAATCAGGCGTTTGACTGCTTGTTTTTTTTGAATGGGATTTACCGGATATAAATGAGTCATGATCATATAGTCAAACTGCGAATAAATCGGGATTAACTGGAAGCCAATCAGATATAAAAACAATAGCGCCACCAGTAAAAATAACCAAAAGTCTTGCAAGAAAAATAAAATGACTGTACCAATTGCCGTAAGACGTACAAACAATCCGCTGTATTCGGAATTACGCAAAAAACTGCGTGCATATAAATAAAAATACGTATTTTTGTGGATTGGTTTGATATTTTGAATGATGGGATCCAACCACTTGCGTCGTTTGGCACTGCTGGAAATTTCAGGAACATCTGTAAACATTTGAATGAATTGATAAACGCGCCGCATCCGCTGATTTTCGCTACGAACCATAGCCATCCAATCTAATGATATTGCGTTAGTTTCCTTACGTAAAAACCAAACTAGTCCAAACATTTGAATCAGTCCGCCGAGACTACCAATTATTGGAGCTACATACAAAGCCAAAACCATCACAATTAAACTACTACCGAACCAGACCGACCACCAAAAGCGATAGTGACTAGCTGATACTTGATAAAGTCGGTACTTTTGCAAATACAAACGACTGATCACAAAACCAACAAACATCACTAAAAAAAGAAAGAAACTGGAAAAGCGCCAGCCGGTAGTAATAACTACTAAAGGCATTACCATACCGCTGCCAAGTGCACAAAGAACAAACGGCAACCAAAAAGACGTTTGCAGTGCGCGATTTAAATAGTCAGACATTTTAGTTTCTTTTGGTAAAAGAAACACTTGATCAGCAGCTTCAGCCAAAGTAGCCAACTTGCCGAATTGGATCAAGCATAACCAAATCAGCACAATAATTGGCCGCCCCCAAATAAAATGTTTTGGGAGTGCTTTTAAGGCCTGAGAATAATAAAAACCTAAGCCACCCAGTAAAAACAAACAGACTAATACAAAGTGATCGTTTAAGACATAACGCATATATTTCATCATTTTTTGTAAATGGCGTGCATGCCGTTTGCGATAAAGTTCAATCATATTATCGCTCCTCTGCTTCTTTAGTTAGCGCTAAGTATATATCATCCAATGAAGAATCTGGCAAGTCAAATTGTGCTCGCAGCTCAGCCATTGAACCGGCTGCTCTGATTTGCCCTTCGTGGAGCACTACAAAGCGATCACAATATTTTTCAGCAGTCGCTAAAATATGCGTGGACATTAAAATAGCTGCTCCTTGCTGGCGCATTTCATTCATCAGTTCCAGTAAAGCATGAATTGCCAAAGGATCTAACCCCAAAAAAGGCTCATCAATAATGTACAAACTAGGTTCAATCAAAAAAGCGCACAGTACCATTACCTTTTGTTTCATCCCTTTTGAAAAATTGGCAGGAAACCAGTCTAGTTTATTTTCCAGACGAAATGTTTTTAGTAACCCGGCTGCTCGTTCAAAAGCTTCTGCCTGAGGAATATCATAAGCCATAGCTGTGATTTCAATGTGCTCTTTTAAAGTTAGCTCTTCATAAAGAGCGGGCGTTTCCGGAATATAGCCAATTTTTTTTCGATAGGTTTGCGGATCTTGTCGCAAGGTTTGACCGTCAATGGTAATCTTCCCTTTTTGCGGCGTTAATAAACCGATAATGTTTTTGATCGTTGTGCTTTTTCCAGCGCCGTTCAAGCCGATTAAACCAACCATTTCGCCTGAACCCACTTGAAAATGAACGTCTTTTAAAACAGGAACATGTCCATAACCACCTGTTAATTGTTCGATTACTAAACTCATTTTTCTTCCTCCAACTTTTTTCTCTCTGACCTATTATACCATGAACTTTTTGAAGGAATCACATACTTTTTCTCCCACTAAAAAACAAGTTATGGTAAAGTAAAAGAAAGACCAGAGAAAAGAGGAGAAGTTATGACAGATTGTATTTTTTGTAAGATCGTCAATCAAGAAATTCCAAGTTACTGTGTTTATGAAGATGAGAAAGTTTATGCTTTTTTGGATATCACTCAAGTGACAAAAGGGCACACGTTATTAATTCCTAAGCAGCATGTAACCGACATTTTTGAATATGATGAAGCTTTAGCGGCAGATATTTTTGCTCGCATTCCTAAAGTTGCTCAAGCCTTAGAAAAAGCCTTTCCTGAAATGACTGGCTTGAATATCATTAATAACAACAAAGAGATTGCTTATCAGTCAGTCTTCCACTCACATATTCATTTAATTCCACGGTATTCAAACGCAGATGATTTTTCGATCCATTTCGGCAATCATCAAACGCAGTATTCAACAGCACAAATGCAAGAAATTGCCCATACTATCGCAAAGCAGGTGAAAGAATAAGATGAAGAAATTTACGAAGGGGCTACTTTTTGGAGCGGCGGCCGGCGCTATCGGCGGATTGTTGGCTGCTCCCAGAAGTGGAAAAGAAACCCGCAAAAAAGTGATTGAAGAAATCGAAGAATTTACTTATTTAAAAAATGAAGTCTCCGGCCATCGCCAGGAAGTTCAAGCGGCAACTGAACGCTTAAAAGCAACTGCGAATGCATTACTTCCACCTTTTATTGAAGGCGTAAAACAAGATTTGACTGACTTTCAATTTCAAGCGGAGCCTCGAATTCAACAAATTAAGGAACAAATTGCTAAAATCAATGCTCAATTACCTGAATTGCCAAAGGAAAAGAAGTAGTAAAACTATAAAAACATAACTTATTTCATACGGTATTGATGTTTAAAATATGACATAAGTTAGAAGTTTATTTGAAACTATCTGAAATCTCTTCCAATTCTAAAAGAAATTATGGTATAGTTAATGACGTTAGCAATTATCAATTAAATATTAGGAGTGTAAACAAGAATGAAGAAAAAAATGATTTTAGCCGCTGCTGGCTTATTCAGTGTTTTTGCTTTAGCAGCTTGTTCAGGAAGTAAAGATATCGCCACCATGAAAGGCTCAACCATTACTGTTGACGATTTTTACAACCAAGTGAAAACAACTAATGAAGGTCAAAAAAACTTACAGAGTATGGTCATCTATAGAGTTTTTGAAGATAAATACGGTGACAAAGTTTCCGATAAAGACGTTCAAAAAAAATATGATGATTTTTCAAAAAAAGTAGAAGCTCAAGGATCAAAAGTCTCTGATTACTTAAAACAAGCTAACCAAACAGAAGCCGGCTTGAAAAAATTTATCAAACAAAATGCAGCCTTTGAAGCTGGATTAAAAGCACATGTAAAAATTACCGACAAAGAGTTAAAAACAGCCTGGGCCTCATTCCATCCGGAAGTGGAAGCTCAAATTATCCAAGTAGCATCTGAAGATGACGCTAAAACGATCAAAAAACAAATTACGGATGGCGGCGATTTTGCTAAAATTGCCAAAGAAAAATCTACTGATTCAGCTACCAAAAAAGATGGCGGCAAAATCAAGTTTGACTCTCAAACAAAAACTGTGCCAGACGCTGTAAAAGAAGCAGCTTTCAAATTAAAAAACGGCGAAGTTTCTGATCCAATTACAGCTACCAACAGTAGCTACCAAACAACTTACTACATTGTAAAAATGACGAAGAACAAAGAAAAAGGCAATGACATGAAACCTTACAAAAAAGAGTTGAAAAAAATTGCCGAAGAAACACAATTAGAAGACACTACTTTCCAAAACAAAGTAATCAGTGAAGAGTTAAAAGCAGCGAACGTGAAAATTAAAGACAAAGCATTTGACAACGCACTAGCTGGATTCTTGGAAACAGAATCATCAAGCTCTTCTTCTGCGAAGAAAGATACGAAATCTTCAAGCAAAGAAAAAACAAGCAGTTCAGAAAAAACTTCTGACACTTCAAGCAAAACAGAAACTTCTTCTTCTAAAAAATAAAACAATAATCCCCCGTCATTTTTTGATGACGGGGGATTTATTTACACCTATTCACTTTATCTTATTTTACAAAAGCAGTAATTCAATTAACGTATTGCTAGAATTTATTATTTCTTAAATGCTGCTAAGAACAACCTTTAAAAACTCAGCCTCTACGCTTCATTTCTAACCCAGCTATTGCTACGCTTTCCTTTTAGTGGCTCACTATAAAGCAATTCAAACGATTCATAAACAACAAAATTAGTTTCAACAAAAGTCGTTCCAGCCAGCTATGCTGCTGATTGAAGCATCGGGAAATGAACACTTCGCCGGTAAGCCAAACTTTGATCGCCTTCACCTTCTAAAAATGCATGCAATTCCGTCACTTGCTGAGAAGGTAAGAGTTCAACAGGTTTCGTTTGAATAATCGCCTTTGGTTGTTCTGTACTATTCAAAAATATGCTGCATTCCCAGCTTGTGGCAGTAGCTCTTTTCTACGGCATGTAGTGTATAACACGAAGAAGTGCCTTGCTTTTGGCCATAGATAACACAAGCCAATAATTCATCCGCCATCACAGCAGCACCGCCAAACGACCAAGCAGTGTAACAGTAGTCTTTGTTTTTTTAGGAGCATGTGTTTGCCAAAAGGTCTGATGAGCTTTCGTTTGCTCCATCTTTAAAACTCCTTAGGGACGTAGAAGCTGCGATTATCCAATCCAAAGATCCGCTCGGTGTATTCACCCGGTTCTGTCTGACGCGACGCACTTAACATCATTTGTAAAGAAGCATCTATATTATCAATTTGATGGAGCACTTCGGCTTCTATAATTCGAGGTCGAACCGGTGATCCATATTCTAGCAAGCCATGATGAGCTAAGACCATATGTCTTAAAATCACTACGTCTTCACTAGTTTCATCAATTTTTAAAGTTAAGCAAGCTTTCGTAATTTCTTCATCCACTAACACTAAATGACCAATTAAATTTCCGGCCAATGTGTATTCGGTAGACATCGGTCCACTTAATTCAATCACTTTGCCTAAATCATGCAAAATAATTCCTGCATAGAGTAACGATGCGTTAAGTTCAGCGTACTCCTGACAAATTGCTTTGCCTAAGCGTAGCATAGATACCGTGTGGTAAGCTAACCCATTGGCAAAAGCATGGTGATTTCTTTTGGCAGCCGGATACTCATAAAATTCTTTTTGATATTTAGTCATCAAATACCGGACAATTCGATTCCAATGCGCATTGGTAATCGCAAAGATTGTTTGATTGATTTCTTCCATCATCTCTTCACGTTTTAGAGGAGCTTTTTCCATATATAAAGTCGGTTGACTAGGCTCTTCTGTTTTTGCTAAACGCATGTGCATAATTTTTACTTGCGGCTTCCCTTGGTATACTTCCCGTTTGCCACTCAACAATACTACTTTGCCGGCTGTATATCGATTGATTTCTTCTTCTGAAGCATCCCAATACTTACCCTCAATTGATCCGGAAGTATCTTGAAAAGTAAAGGCGATAAATTTTTTCCCATTTTTGGCAACTCGAACTTCTGCATTTTTGATTAGCACAAAAAATTCAAAAAGCTCATCTACCGTTAATTCACGAAGTTTTTTCATTTTGCTCCTCCTTGTAGATAATGAATCGGCTGAACCAGCTCTTGATAATAGCTTACCATTTCTTGGTCAGAAGAAAAACAAATGACCTGGTATTTTTTCCCAAATTCGGCAAATAATTTGGCCAAGTGTTGTTTACGGCGATAATCATAATGTAACCAACCATCATCAATAATGATTGGACAAAGCATTTTGTCTCCTTGCAATGCAAGAAAAGCAAAACGCAAAGCCATCGTCAATTGATCTTTAGTGCCGGTAGATAATTCATGTACAAAAAATGTTTCATGCTTTTCCGTGAGCACCTGTAAAGTCCCAGCTTCAATTTGAAGCGCTTGGTAATGTTGGTCAGACAAAATTTGAAAATAATCCGTGGCTTTTTTCAATAAGCTGGGTAATTGTTGCTCAGATAATTCCAACAGCAAATCTAACAGCAGCTGTCCTGCTAACTGATAGGCAGACCAATTGACTGCCATTTCTTCAATTGCAGCAATCAAAGAAGCTCTCATTTGATACAATTCATCCAAGGAACCATCGGCCAAAATCTGCTGTTGTTGATACAGGAGTTCTTGTTCTTTAGCTTGCAACTGCTGGATGTTCTCTTCTTGTTTTAAAATATGATGGTTAATATTTTGCGCTTGTGCGTGCAATTGTGCTTTTGTAATAGGTTCTTGAAAGAGTCCTTCTAAACGCTGAGTTAATTCCTTAGCCCGCAGTTGTTGTTCCTTCTTCTTTCGAAGCTGTTGTAGCCAAGCTGGGACATCTGTCATTGCCATAATTTGATAACGGATCAGTAAAGGCTGCATGCGATTAAGCAATGCTTGCTTCCTTTCTTTTAACTCTCGCAAAACCTGCTTCGTATAGCTAGTCGCTTGGGCTTCATGATTAAAGCGGATCGCTTCCATCTCTTCGGCGAAACGTTGAATCGCTGCTATTTTTTCTGTCAGTCCTTTGCCTTGCAACGGTAGCTCATCAGTGAAATAATTGATTCTTTCCGCTACAGCTTCTAACTGAGGTTGTTTCTGGCTTAGTTGTTGTTGCAGCTCTGCCGCTTGTTTTAACAGTACAAGATAGCGTTCAACTTCCTCACGATGATTTAACCATAACTCAATGCTGTTCAGCCTTCCTAGATTATGACTTTGGGTTTGCTGTTGAACTTGTAGTAACTGTTGAGCTTCTGAATGTTGTAAGGATTGAAGTTCATTTTGAAGCGTCGCTAGCTGTTCATGCAGATAATCTAAATGAAAAAGCTTTTCCTGCCATTGTTTTTTGCCTTGATTGACGGACACTGGCTTTTTTTGTTGCAGTGGCCACAAAGCAACGCCCAATAAAGCAAAGGCACTTAGCCATAACACATAACGCAGCGGCGACGGCAAGAAAATTCCGGCTACCAACAGCAAAGCACTGCTGCCAAGCCAGACAGATTTAATTTTTTGAAGAGAAGGCTTATCCTGTCTTGAAGTTTTTTGAAATACTTCTGGATGAGCTGCTTCAAAAGCCGTTAAATCAGCTTCATGAGTTGCAATTTCTTCTTCTAATAGCTTGTATTGAGTTCGAGCTCGCTGTAGCTCAACTTGGGTTGTCAACATTGTTGCTTGCATTTGCTGAATCGTTTCAAAATCCAAAATACAGGGTGGCTGTTGACTGGACCAGCTCCATTTTTGCTCTAAAGGTTTCATCGCTTGTTGTTTTTGCTTTACGGCTTGTTCCAGCCATTCAACTTCTGTAACTAACTGCTGAATGTCAAAGCGCTGATTTAGCAATTGCTGAATGTTGGCTTCTTCTTCCAGATAAAAAGGATACAAATCAGCCCCCGTCATTTTTGCTCGCGGTAGCTTTAAGTCTTGATTTACTTTATTTAATTCTTCTGTCACATAGGTGAATTCTTGATATCCTGCTTCTAATTGTGCTTGATCTCCTTCAGGCAGATTCAATACCTCAGTTTGAGGCGGTAATGCCTGTAATTCTTCATAAAAAACAAAGTTACGCTCTTGTTCCTTGACTTTTAATTGTTGATTCCGTAGTTTTTTCAAGCGTCCACGTAAGGCAGCTAATTGTTGACGGATTGTTATTAGCTGCTGAATCGTTGCTTGATATATTTGCTGTTGCTGCTCTTTTTCAGCAATTTGTCGCTGTAGTTTTTGATACGCTATCAGTTGTTGGTTTAGCGGCGGTTGGGTTCCTTTCCCTTTAAAAATTCTTTGGGCATCTTTAAAATAATGCTTGCGATAGTTCAATAATTCTTGGCTGCCAGCTACGCCGATCGCTAACAAAGAAGTTTGTAACTCTTCTTCATTTAGCTTATCAACTGCGGTAAATTGTTCCTGCTGAAAGGTAAAAATTTCTTGGAATAGCTTTTTAGTTAAAGGATGCAGCATTTTTTGTAAGGTCTGTTCGTCACCGACTTGCTGTTGATAGTAAACCGTCGCTTGCCCTTTATTCTGATCTTTAAAGCGGTCTACTTGGACAGAACCAAACGTCGGATGATCAAGCCATAAACGACCGCCAAAAGCACCGCCATTTTTTGGCGCATAATCACGTTTACGCTTTCCTTTGGCTGGAAAGCCAAAGAGCATCGTTTGAATAAATTGATAAATAGTGGATTTGCCCACTTCGTTTTCTCCGTACAGCAGTTGATTGCCGGAGTCAAATTCAATTCGTTTTTGTTGCCATTTGCCAAATCCGATAATTTCAATAGCTGTAATCTTCATAAGGGTGCCTCCTGGATCAGAAAATCGGCTAAGATTAGCCGATCGGCAACACTGATGCAGCGTTTTTGCCAAACTTGATTAATATCGATTAAAGCAGCTAAGGTTGGATGCTGAAAGAGTTCTTTTGTCGTATCTGAAAAAATGTTTGTATCTAAATAAATAGTTTCTAGCTGCTGCAATAAGGCCGGATTGGCCGGCAGAAATACTTTAGCTGCAGTTGTTTCTGCTGCTTTAGCTTGAGACAAAGCGAATACAAAGACTTGATCAGCAGTCTTTGCCAACAGTTGCTTTTGTAAGTAGCTGAGTAACTCACCATTTTCCAATGCCAGCTGGACCGTTTGATCAACAGTATCTAAATCTGCTAATTGAACTTCAACTAAATTAAAGGTAGTAAGCCCAGCAAAGTCTTTACTGATAGCGGTTAATAGATGAGCTAAGACTTCTTGAGTATTATTAGCTTGCTTTAAAGAATAGCTTTTTTGGTACCATTGAATGGTTGCCACAGGCTCAAATTCAATCTCAGTTCGGCCATTTTGAATGGTAACCAGTGCTACGCCATTTAATTCTCGTTCTTTTTTAGTATGGCCTTGGGGAGTTCCGGGATAAATGATCAGTGGTGTTTGGTTGATAACCTGCGGCTGATGAATGTGACCTAGCGCCCAAAAATCATAGCCTTTAGCTTTCATGTCAGCCAATGAAAAAGGTGCATAATTTTGATTGTTTTTTTTGGTCATTTCTCCATGATAAACACCGATATGAATATCAGCTGCTGAATTTCTAACTGGAAACTCTTGAAGTTTCTCAGCTTCGATCCACGGATGTTCGTAACTAAATCCAGTAACAAAGACTGTCTCGCCTGCAGCCGTCTCCAATTGAATCGTTGTAACTTCTTCTGAATCAAATACGTATACGTTCTCCGGGAAATGGAACCAGTAACGCTCTTTAGCATAATAATCATGGTTGCCAAAGGTTAGGACCACCGGAATATTGGCTTCTTTTAAACGGACTAATTCATCTATAAAAAAAGACTGCATCATAATTGATGTTCTGCTTTGATGGAAAGTGTCACCTGCAAAAATAACCAGGTCAACGGCTTGCTCAATGGCAAGCTCGGTAATTGTTTTCAGCAGGACTTGATTGGCTTGAATAAAGCGTTGCGCCAAATGGCTGGGAACGTTCGTGATGCCTTCAAAGGAACGATCCATATGCAAGTCTGCTGTATGTAATACTTTCATCGTCTTCCTCCTGATTATTGATTGTCTCTATCATACCATTTTCTTACGCAGCGGTCAGTAAAAAGATACGAAAATTTGTTCGTTTTCTATTTAAACATTGTCAAAAACATGTGACCCACTAAAAAAGTTTAGGGAAATACTTAAGGAGTAGGACGCTGTCTTATTAACATTCGTCCTGCTCCTTTGTTTTTACGATTTTTTTAGTTGGTATACATTTCACGAACGGGAGTCATGATGATCCGATTTAGATCATTGACTACCACACTAAATGTTTGTTCTTTTTGCATTAATTGACTAATCACTTCAGTTTCTTGAACTTTAGTGGCATAGCTTTGTGCTTGTTTTGCATCTTCATCCGTAAATTCTTCGCCATGCATTTGTTTTTCTTGCAGCCCTTGTTGGAAGCTTTGGAATTCTTTAAACAATGTGTAAGCTGCTTCGTCAGCTTTTACGTCATCATAAGCACTTTGCAAAGCTGTGAACTCAGGAGTTTCTCGTAATTCTCTCTCAAGTTGGTTGGCCGTATCATAAATATTGCTCAATCGATTTTCCTCTTTTCTGTATAGTTTCGTTGCACATTTATTGTAACATGCTTTAAATACTTTTCAAACTGCAGCTGGTTTATTGCCCAAAGAGTCCGTCCAACACACCTTTTAAGCCATTCTTGGCCTTTTCAAAGCCATCTTTTAGTTGACCGCCTACTGCTTTAATACCATCTTTCAGTTGACCGCCGATATCTTTGGCACCTTCTTGAACTTTCCCACCAATATCTTTAACGCTATCTTGCCAATTAGAAGAGTCATTGCCACTACCAGTTATGCTAGTATTGCCGGCTACCATTTTACCACCGGTTGCATAAGCATCAGCTACCGTAAATGGCGTTTGTTTGACTGACGGTAAGATTCCGCTGGCTTCACTGTTGAAAACAGTCGAAGCGTAACTAGCGCTGCTACCTTCCAAATAATGAGACTCGCTTGTTTGTTCAAATCCCATCCAAGTCGCAATCACCACTTCTGGCGTATAACCAATCACCCATTGATCACGTGTTTTTGTTCCGTCAAAATTGGTTTCGGTCGTTCCGGTTTTACCGGCCATCGTATATCCAGAAGGCTGAGCATTCACGCCGCTACCTGAACTAAAGACGCCCAACAGCATACTTGTAATTTCTTCTGAAACATCTTTAGTGATAATTTGCTCTTGTTTAGGTTCAGTGTTATCTACGATAATCGCATTGGTAGAATCAACAATTTTCGTGATTAAATGAGTATCTGGCTTCTTACCTTCATTAGCAAATACGCTGTAGGCGCCAGCCATAGTTAATGGAGAAACACCTGTGCGTAAGCCGCCTAAGGCTAACCCATAATAACGGTCTTTTTCCGACAATGGGATGCCAAATTTTTCGGTTTTGTCATAACCTTTGTCCAGCCCGATTTTGTGTAGCAGCCAGACCGCTGGCAAGTTAAGACTTTCTCCTAGCGCTTGATACATCGGTACCTCGCCACTATAAGTTCGGCTATAGTTTTGAGCTGGGTAATAATCTTGCGGCTTGTCTTCTAAAATACTGCTAGGTTTATACCCGGATTCAAGCGCTGGTGTATACACAGAGATCGGCTTTAAGGAAGACCCCGGTGAACGTTTTGTTTGTGTAGCAAAGTTAAAGCCGCGATAAACGTGCTCACCCCGTCCTCCGACAACAGCTTGAACTCCGCCTGTTTTAGGATCCATCGCAACTGAGCCGCTTTGAACGATAGCTCCATCTTCAGCGTTTGGAGGGAATAATGCATCGTTTCGATACGTTGCTTCCATCGCTTGTTGATAATTTTGATCTAAGGACGTGTAAATTTTTAATCCCTTATTCAAAATATCTTCTTCCTTGATGTGATAGCGATTAACAGCTTCATCAATCACAGCATCAAAGTAATAAGGATAGCGGTAATCAGAATTTTTGTCGGAATAATTATCGTGTAGCAGAGTAGTTAAGTTGACATTTGCTTCTTGTTTGGCCGCATCTTTTGATAATTTGCCATTTTCTACCATCAACTGTAAGACTGTATTACGACGAGCCGTTGCATTATCAATATAATCAATGGGATTATATATTCCCGGTCCTTTCAACATACCAGCTAGGGTTGCTGCTTCTCCAGGTGTCACTTCTGCTGCACTGACGCCAAAGTATTTTTGTGCTGCATCTTCAACGCCCCAAACTCCATTACCAAAGTACGAATTGTTTAGGTACATAGCCAAAATATCTTTTTTTGAATAGTGTTTTTCAATTTCTATTGCTAAAAAAAGTTCCCGAGCTTTACGGTCTAGGGTTTGTTCTTGGGTCAAATAAGCATTTTTGGCCAACTGTTGCGTGATGGTACTACCTCCGCCGCCGCCACCGATCTTCCCAAAAGTCAATTTTCCAATCAGGGCACGTCCAATTCCTTTAAGTGAATAGCCTTTGTGTTGATAAAAACTGCGGTCTTCTGTGGATATGACAGCGTCTTGAATATAAGGCGATATTTTATTCAACTCCACATAAGAGCCTTTTTGACCGAATAATTTACCGGCTTCCTCACCATTGTGGTCGTAAATAACAGTCGACTGACTTAACCCTGATTTCAGCGTATCTACATTGGCCGTTTTGGCTAAGTAAAATAAGTAAATACTAGCAACTAACACGGCTACCAAGCCCAACAACAGAATAATTTTATTGATTTGATATTTCTTCCATAAACGTTTTCTAGCTTGATGCATCCTTAATAAATAAGGTTTAAGCCAAATCCAAAAACGATGCAAGCCATTTTTTATTTTGCTAATTACATCTTTAATATCCATCGTACTCCCTCTGAAAAAAGTTTCTTTGATAGTGTAGCATATCTGTCGATCTTCCACCTACGTCTCAAGGTGGATTTTGGCAAGAATATCTGTCTGATGCTTATTTTACCACGGTTTTCTTCTTTTTTTGTGGAAAAATGTTTAAGAATCTCTCAAGGAAGCGATTTTCTAGACCTACCAAAAATGCGGAATCTCAATACGTATCAGACCAATTCTCACTAGCGGAAACTTGATCTTTTAGCGACTTTTGTTACACTGAAAGAGAAAATAACCTGTAAAGGCGGTCTTGCTTTGCACTATACCATTATGTTACCTGATAACTTTACTACAACTACGTTAAAAGAACTTTTAGAAAAAGAATGGCTGGTTCCTCGAAAAGTCCGTCATTTTTTGCGCATTAGAAAAAATGTTCAAATCAACGGAACCACAGCTGCTTTTCATCATCCAGTGAAAGCCGGCGATAAACTCACATTAACTGTTGAAGCCACTGATTATCCAACTCCTCACATCCATTTAGGCAATGCCAAATTCATTCAAGTGTTGTTTGAAGATGAGCATTTGATTATTGTAAATAAACCAGCCGGTATGAAAACTCATCCCAATCAACCGGATGAAGCAGCCACTTTGCTTAATCACTTAGCGGCTTATTTAGCGCCTAAAAATCAACTGCCTTACGTAGTTCATCGTTTAGATAAAGAGACTAGCGGAGCTATCCTTTTTGCAAAAAATCCTTTTGTCTTACCAATTTTAGGCCGATTACTGGAAACCAAACAGATCACCCGGACCTATCAAGCACTCGTTGAAGGACAACCGATAAAAACAAACTGGACAATCACAAAAAAAATTGGCCGAGATCGACATGATCGCCGCAAGCGTATCCTTGATGAACGAAACGGAGCATTAGCCATTACACATGTCAATGTGATCAAGCGGCTGGCTCAACAAACGGCGGTCTGCTGTGTCTTAGAAACTGGCCGAACTCATCAAATTCGAGTTCACTTAGCCAGTGAAGGACTGCCTATTGTTGGAGATCCGCTGTACAATCCCTCCTCACAAGCCCAACGCTTAATGTTGCACGCTTATGAGTTGCACTTGCTGCATCCATTTACCAAAGAAATCATTACCGTAACCGCAACTCCAGGCCTATGGACCAACTAAATAAATAGCCGGTTCATCTTTTCAATTGATACTAAAAGATGAGCCAGCTATTTTGCTTTCTTCTTATTTAATTAATCATGGCTTCAATCCGCTGCACAAATGACTGTGCTGCTGCTTCTGATCGTGTAACAATAATGACCGTATCCACTCCAGAAACAGTACCGGCTACTTCTGGATAGCTAACTTCATCCAAGAAGTTCGTTACAACGTCTGCATTTCCCATTTCCGTATGCAAAATGACAACAAATTGGACGCGTTCAATTCGGACAACGGAGTCTTTTACTGATTCTTTTAATTTATTTTCACTGCTGCTCGTTTGAATTTGAGAAAAGATAGCGTATTTTACACGACCGTCACTGGTATGTGTTTTAACAATGCTCATTTCGCGGATATCTCTGGAGACGGTCGCTTGTGTAGCGTGAACCCCTTGTGCTTCCAAGTGCGTAATCAATTCATCT